>JADMIO012736308.1_pt1 | contig 118576 bp, 84 predicted proteins | sample 8958161 | NCBI WGS metagenome assembly JADMIO01 (sample SAMN16585339, study PRJNA669376) | soil metagenome | isolation source: Crop rotation soil | place: USA: Cullars Rotation, Alabama | collected 2011
CGCGACAACTTGTCCACGTGGAATTCTAAGCTTAGGATCCCAATGTGCTGGAAAGAATTGCTCAGCGTTCCCTTTGCACTTTATGCTGCGAATGGCGGAACACCTGGTCCGAAAGGAGATAAAGGTGACAAGGGAGATAAAGGCGACAAAGGGTTGAATGGCACTAATGGTACAAATGGCGTGGATGGTGAGAAAGGTGCGAAAGGTGATCCCGGTCCAACAGGTCCAGCTGGTCCTGCAGGTGTCAAAGGAGATAAAGGCGACCAGGGTGATCTTGGCGATGATGGTCCTAAAGGCGATAAAGGAGACAAAGGGGATAAGGGAGATAAAGGTGACAAAGGTCTGAAAGGCGACAAGGGAGACAAAGGAGATAAAGGCGAAAAAGGTGATAAGGGAGACAAAGGCGATGCCGGTCTCACAGGTCCCATTGGTCCGGTAGGTCCTGCTGGTCCCGTTGGTGGAAGCAACAAGCAAATCATTTTTAATGACAACAATACACCAGGTGGTGACAGCGATTTTCTCTTTGATAAAAACAGCAATCACATGTCGATTGGTGCTACGGCGATTAATCCCAATGCGGCAGTAGATATTGAATCCACGACAGGCGCACTATTACTTCCTCGTCTGAATACTCAACAACGCGATTTGTTGACTCCATCCGCAGGCATGATCATTTACAATACCGACGAAAATAAATTCCAGGGCTATGTCAATGGCGCCATTTCTATTCCTGCAGGTGGAAGCGATGTAGGAACTGCTTCTTACACGATTCAGAATGATGGAAATACGGAAAGCGGCATGGCACAAACGCTGAAGCCCACCATCAATGGAACATTACGTGGCATCGATATTAAGGTGGACAATTTTGACCCTGGTGCACAATTACTGATTGAATTCTACACTGGTGGCAATCCAGGATCAGGTGTATTATTTAGCACCCAACATTTACTGATCGAACATGATGGATGGAATTCGTTCTTCTTTCCTGGTGGTTTGAACCTGGACATCAATACGACTTACCATTTCATATTGAAATCAGTTCTTGCCGATGGTACGCAGATTGATCTGTTTACCAGCTCAGGTTCTGCAGGTGAACATCCCGGTGGATCGATTTACTACTACAATGATGGTTCAGGCACCTACAGCCCGGATTCAGATGAGGATGTGGATTTCAGGATTAAAGTGGGGGTACTGACGCAAGGCTGGCAGGATCTGCATTAAGCAGCTTAAGCCAATTGCCGCGAAGGCTCTTCGGTAAATTCATTCATCATGGATCGTAAGGATTCATTGATGCTTTCCATGTGCTGTGCGAGACGGTAATAGATGACGACGGATTGTAGTTTCATTTCGCCACGATCCAGTTCGCGCATGAGTTCCTTTTCATAGTCAAGGTAGTCCTGGTTCTTTTCGGTCAAATCAAGGGCGAGCCCACGCCAGGCTGATTTGTGAAAGGTGCTGGACTGTAAAAGTTGAATGCAGCGCTTCAGCATCATGTCCGCATCGTTGATCCGGTGGAGCAGGGTAGAGCGCTGTGTGGGGCCAAACCAAATGCGCTGTTGCTTTTTATCGACAATCAGGCGATAGATGTTTTCATACTTATGCCGGATGTGTTCGAGCAATAGGTTGATATTGAGCAGGCTCTTGATTTGTTTCGACGTGACCAGCGAGCTTTTATCTTCCACCATGCCGATGAGATATTCGGTGATCGCTTTTTGATTTTCAGTAAGCTTGTTGAAATAATCACGGACCAGCTTGAGGTGATCCTGGAACTCAGCTTCGGTGGTGAAGTTGATGATCTGGTTGAGGATCCGGTTAAGGTGTTTGACGCGCTGACATTGCTGAACGATTTCCTGCATGGCCACGGGCAGGGAAAGGTCGGCGGAATTGATTCCGGTATCGATAAAAAATAAGCGGTCCGCTTCCCCTTCTTTTTTGCGCACGGTTTGGGAAGCCAGTTGGATAAACTGTCGCATAAATGGAATGGCCAGCACTGCACATACCAGGTTGAACAGCGTATAAAAAATAGCAAGTCCAATGGGTGCATATCTCGGATCATTGAACGGGCTGCCCAGGTTGAGCACATGGGTCATCAGCCACTCGATGGAAGGAAGGATCAGGGGAAGGAAGGGCAGAAAAATGAGTACGCCGATCACATTGAAGAGTACGTGGATGCGGGCCGCTTTTTTGGATTCGCTGTTTCCTACCCAGGATGCAATTTCGGTGGTGAGGGTGGTGCCGATATTTTCTCCCAGGATCATGGCGGCGGCGATATCAAAGCGGAGCCAGCCATTAAGGCACATCGTGAGGGTCAGGGCTACGGCGGCGCTGGAGGATTGGATCAGCGCGGTAAAGACAATACCGATGATGGTAAAGATCAGGATCGAATAAATGCCATAATCGCCGAGCTTGCCCAGGTAGGCCATGATCTCGGATTGTTCCTGCAATTCCGGGATCACGCTTTTCAAAAATTGGATGGCAATCAGTAAAATCGAAAACCCGATGACCGTTTCCGCCCATTGTCTGTAACGTCCGTTTTGGATATAGATAAACGGCATTGCCAGGGCAATCAGCGGCAGGCAAAGTGTGAATAGATTGAGCTCAAATCCCAGGATCGTGACGAGCCACACTGTGACTCCGGTACCTACATTGGCTCCAATGATAATTCCGGCAGCAGCTGTCAGGGATACGATCCCTGCATTGACAAAGCTCACCGTCATAATCGTCGTCGCGGAACTGGACTGTATGGCGGCGGTTGTAAAAAACCCGGTCAAGAAGGACGAGACTTTATTTTGTGTTACCCGCTGCAGTGCGTCCCGTAGTTGTATGCTCGCGATCCGCTGTACGCCCTCGCTCATCACCTTCAGGCCATACATAAACAGCGCCAGTGCCCCGATGATCTGAAGGATGCCGTACCACGCGAGATCTACCATGGGGCTAAGATACGGGAGAGGAGGGAGTGGGAGAGGGGTATTTGGATTGGGGAAATGGTGGATTTGGGAGGTTAAAGTGTGAATTGGAAAAATTTATTTTGAATGGAGGCTTAAGTATAACTGTGATATTGGGAGTGTGGGGAAAGGAGATTTTTTAGACATCAAGATGAGATAAAAGCGATGAGCTGCTGAGAAAACGCAATTCTTAATTGATCATTTGAAACAAAGAATAGTTGGCCATCTAATCAGCCAATCTCAGGTCCATCGCTGTGTTGACGGAGATGGTTCGACTGTGCTCACCACAGGAAACTCCAGTCAACGGCGATGCAACCAACGGCGATGAACTGCTGACTACCGACTGCCCACTGCTTACCGATTCACCGATTACCGTTTACTGCTCACCAATGATTTTGCATTTAGGATCGCTGTGTTGACGGAGAGAACTCCAGTCAACGGCGATGACATAACGATCACTAGATCACAAAATCACCCGATCCTTTGGTCGCCGTAGCTCGCAGAGCGAAGGAGACACAAGATCACCAATCACCCAAGCTCACGGATCACGGCTCACCGATCACCAAAATGGAACTCCAGCCAACGGCGATGTGGAAATCGGCGATGAACTACTGACTACTGATTACTGACTGAGGACTGCCACTGCCCACTGCTTCCGATCCACCGCTTACCGCTTACCGTTTACCAATTTTACCGTATACCGAATATCGACCTACCGAATACCGACCTACCGAATACCGACCTGCCGTTTACCAATTTTACCATATATCTTATACCGACCTACCGACCTACCGACCTACCGACTCACCGTTCACCTAAGCTCACGGATCACGGCTCACCGAACACCAAAATGAAGCTCCAGCCAACGGCGATGTGGAAAACGGTGATGAACTCCTGACTACTGATTACTGACTGAGGACTGCCAACTGACCCCTGCTACCGATCCACCGCTTACCGATTACCACTTTTACCGTTTACCGACCTACCGACCTACCGGCTTACCGCTCACCAAAATGAAACTTTAGTCAACGGCGATGGGGTCAACTTCGCCTTCGCCTAAGCCTTTTCCCCTTCGCCTTTTTTATTACCTTTGTATCCCGTAACAGCATAACCAATCCATGGTCAAGTACATCTTCGTTACGGGCGGCGTAACCTCTTCTCTCGGTAAAGGAATCATTTCAGCATCATTAGGCAAACTCCTGCAATCCAGGGGATTATCGGTGACCATTCAGAAATTTGATCCCTATATCAACGTCGATCCCGGCACCCTCAATCCCTACGAACACGGCGAATGCTACGTCACAGACGACGGTGCAGAAACCGACCTTGACCTCGGCCACTACGAACGCTTTCTGGGCCACCCCTCCTCCCAGGACAATAACGTCACCACCGGCCGCATCTATCAAACCGTCATTAACAAAGAAAGAGCCGGTGACTACCTGGGTAAAACCGTCCAGGTCGTACCCCACATCACCGACGAAATCAAACGCCGCATCCGTGCCCTCGGCAAGACGGGTGAATACGACATCGTCATCTCCGAAATCGGCGGAACCGTCGGCGACATCGAATCCCTGCCATATCTGGAAGCTATCCGCCAAATGCGCCTTGAACTAGGTTCCGGAAATGCCATTATAATTCACCTGACCCTGATCCCATACCTCAATGCTGCCGGCGAATTAAAAACCAAGCCGACACAACATAGCGTTAAAGAATTGCTGCAAACCGGAAATCAACCGGATATCCTGGTCTGTCGCACCGAACATCCATTGACCGATGATCTGCGCCGTAAGATCTCCCTGTTCTGCAACGTCGATCGCCACGCAGTCATTGAAGCTATAGATGCCGATACAATTTATGATGTACCCTTGTTGATGAAAGATGAAAACCTCGACAAGATGGTGCTAAACAAACTCCATATGGAGGTGCCGGCCGAGCCAAACCTGACCGCATGGAAAGTGTTTTTGAAAAAACTGAAAGAACCTAAGTCAGTTGTACGCATCGGCTTAGTTGGAAAATACAACAAGCTGCCTGACGCGTATAAATCCATCAACGAATCCTTCGTACACGCCGGTGCAGCCAATGAATGCAAAGTCGAAGTAGAATCCATCCACGCCGAAGCCCTCGAAGTTGCTGACAATTTGGATGAAGTGCTGGGACACTTAGATGGCGTACTGGTAGCACCCGGATTCGGAGAGCGCGGTATCGAAGGAAAGATCAATGCCATCAAATATCTCCGCGAAAATCACATTCCATTCTTCGGTATTTGCCTGGGCCTCCAATGCGCCGTCGTTGAATTTGCCCGCAATGTGTTAGGACTGGAAGATGCCTATAGCACCGAAATGAAATCGGATGCCGCTCATCCCGTGATTGACCTGATGCCGGATCAGAAAAACATCCGCATGAAAGGTGGTACGATGCGTCTGGGAGCCTACGCATGTGAAGTGCGCGAAGGTTCGATCGCCAACCAGGCTTATCAAAGCACCCTGGTCTATGAGCGCCATCGTCACCGCTACGAACTCAACAACGAATATCTCCGTGACTTTGAAAATAACGGGCTGATGGCCTCAGGTGTCAATCCGGACAGCAAGCTGGTCGAGATCATGGAATTGTCAGGACATCCCTTTTTCCTGGGAACCCAATATCATCCTGAACTGAAGAGTACCGTAGAAAGGCCGCATCCGCTATTTGTAGCCTTCATTAAGGCTTGTCTGGACTATAAGCAATCCAGCCATTCGCGGCAGACCTCCGGCAATCGCTCCAGGGTGTCGGTGAATTAAATCGACTTTCTTGATTGGACATTAGCACGGGAACGACTAGCAAAGATTCCCGGTAACTGCCTATCCGTATACCAGGTAAAGGACCAGGATGAGCAGCAGGGTGATGATGCCGAGCGTGATAAAAAACTTCTGCTCCTGTTTACGGCTTCTTCCTTTGCGTTGAAGTTGTGTTTTATGAAGGGTCATAAGGCGACTGGATTTTAGCGTGGCTAATATACAAACAACCATTGTTTACTTTTACACCCGATGTTACCTTCCATGGTACTGTATGACATGAATATCTGGGACCATGTGGTGGCCGGGGTCATTTGCATTTTTGCCCCCATCCTGGCGTATACCTCCCGCCGGGTGCGACTGGAGGAGATCCAACTGGAACCCCAGGACAAGATTAAGCTCTACTATAACAATGCCCTGCTCCTCTTAGTCTTCGGTTTGGTCGTCATTACGCTGTGGCGCATTCCGGGCCGCTCTTTTTATGGGCTTGGGTTTGACTGGCCTCATACGCATCCGTTTGTGCCATTTCTGCTAATGATGGTAGTTTTGTTTTATGGCCTTGATATTTTCTTTCAATACGGCCTTCGTCGCTGGCGGCTGCGTTCCATGGAAAAACGCACTACGACATCCACCTTCATTCCCTCCGATCGAAATGAATTAATTCATTTCCTCTTCCTCGCCATCGCTGCAGGGATAGGAGAGGAGATCATCTTCCGCGGATATCTCATCCACTATCTCATCTACTGGACCGGCAACACACCCGAAGGAATTATGCTTTCCTGCGTTATTTCTTCAGCGCTCTTCGCATTCTTACACGGTTACCAAGGCTGGACATCCATGCTCAAGATTTTCTTTATCGCTTTACTCTTCGCGGCCATCTTCGTCTATACGCAATCGTTGTGGGTGGTCATCATCATCCATGCCCTGATTGATATGATTAGTGGGTGGCTGGGGATTGTGCTGGTGAAGAAGTCTGCTTAATACCTCGCGCAAAGACGCGAAGCCGCAATTGTCATTCGTATTTGTCAGAATCAGAATGGTTCGACTGCGCTCACCACAGGTTCTGGAATTAGAATTTACAGAATTAAAATCATTAGACCAATCGCACACCTGGCTGGAGCCAAAATATTTTTTCTTTATTCTTTGCTATCAATCTTTAACCGCTACGCGGTTTTTTAAATATTCTTATTCTCACATTCTCACATTCTCACATTCTCACGTTTTATTAGGCACTATCATGAGGTGGCTGAGGATGTAAAATGCATTAAATCAGCAAGATCAATTGCGTGCTAAATTATATGATCTCGAAAATTCCTGAGATCGAAGCCCCGGATACGCTATCTCATCTGCTCATAAAACTCCGAAATCCTCTCATCCACCATAATATCACTCGGCTTCAAAGGCTTTTTCAAAAACAAACCACCCATCGTCCTGCAGCGACTCATGGCCACGTAAGCCTGTCCATGCTCAAAGGCTCCCCGGCCAAGATCAATAGCCACCCGATCATACGTCTGTCCCTGACTCTTATGGATGGTAACCGCCCAGGCCAGACGGATAGGAAATTGCGTGAAGCTTCCGACAAATTCGGTTTTGATCAGCTCACTTCCTTCTTCAAATGAATATTTGTTGATCTCCCACGTCATCCTGGGCAATTCGAAAATATCGACATGGTTGTCCGCGCGCTGAACTTTAACGAAGACTTTTTCTTCTTCGAGGGTTTCAATGAGCGCTAAGGTTCCATTGACAAAACGCTTTTCAGGGTCATTGCGAAGCAACATGACCTGCGCATCTTTTTTCAACTCCAGTTTATATTCTGTAGGATAAATCCGGTCGGGAAAATTTCCTTTTACCTCGGCAGAATAATAAAACGAAGGATTGGTGATTTCATTCAGCCGTTCTGAATTGATCTTTTGTGTAGCAGCATTCGTACTACATAATGTAAGAAAGGGCTCTTCAATCACCGCATCCGGTAAATACCGTTCATTCAGATCCTCCAGCGTTTCATAATCCCGTTGTGAAGTCCGCAATTCGTCCAACAGCCTGATAAAATGACGCTCACTCTGCCGGTACACTTTCGTCAGCTCAATCATCTGCAGGTTCCCGATATGCTTCAGGGCGTGAGCATCAAAAAAATAAGCTCCGGGATATACGGTTCTGAAATACTCCTTTTCTTCCGGGCTACTTAGCACAGGTGGCAACTGAAACAAATCCCCAAAAAATAACATTTGCACGCCTCCAAACGGCAATGGACTTTTACGATGCATCTTCAGCGAAGCATCGATCGCGTCCATGACATCCGCCCGCACCATCGACACTTCATCAATCACAATCACATCCAATGAGCGTAGCAACCGAATCAATCGCTTGTTGATAAAGATCTCCCGGACCGTCAACAACTTGGGTGGAAGCTGAAAGAAGGAATGAATTGTCTGCCCCTGTACATTCAATGCACTGATGCCGGTAGGAGAGAGCACGACAACTTTTTTACCTGTCGATTTTCGAAATACCTGGAGCAGGGTTGATTTTCCGGTGCCCGCTCTTCCGGTGATGAAGTAATGATCCGGTGTGTTTTCTAACTGGTGAAGGATTTCCTGGAAAGTCTGATCCAGTACTAAAGGCTCTTTCATGATTGAGGTTTCACCAGCAATACATACACGGGGAAGTGATCACTGTATCCTCCGATATAAGTGCCATTGGAATACGTGCGCATGGGATAACCTTTGAAGGTGCCTGATTTTTGTGTCAGGTAGGGTGGATTGTAAACAAAGGCTTTATAGTATCGATAACCATTGCTGTCAAGTGCGAGGTCATGACTCAGGATGATTTGATCAAACAAACTCCAGGAATCATTATAAGCTGTGGTGCCAAGTCCCTTGCGATAAAATTCTTCGAAAGGATTAAACATCTGGTTGGCCTGCATTTGATCAGTCGCGCGACAGGTGCCAAGTTGTTTTTTGACACTGTCATTGATCGGATCGTCATTTAAGTCGCCCATGACAATCGATTTGGTGATGTGTTGATGAGTAGCGAGACTGTCAAGGATCTCACGGTTCCATTTTCCTGCTTTATTACGAAGCCAGGCTGTATTTTGTTCGCCACCTCTCCGGGAAGGCCAGTGATTGACACTTACGGCTACCCGTTCACCGTTCAGCCATCCTGTGGCGATCAGGATGTCTCTCGAATATCGGACTGTATCATCAGGTTCATTAGTCTGCAAGGAATAAAAGCCCGTGTCCAGTACCGAAAAATATTTTGGCTGATAAAGCAATCCCACATCCACACCTCTCGCATCCTTCGAATCATGATGAAGGATCTTATATCCCCGGGCAGCGAGGGCAGGTTGTTTGACCAGGTCTTCCAGCACCGTGATATTTTCAATTTCAGAAACTCCAATAAGTACTGCGCCATCCGGAGAGTAGGCGGTTCCCAATTCACTCAAAACCCTGGCGAGATGACTTAATTTGTCCAGGTAAACTTCCCCTGTATACAGGTTGGCCCCGTTGGGTAAAAACTCCTTATCGTCGGTATCCGGGCTATCCAGTGTGTCAAACAAGTTCTCCAGATTGTAAAATGCAATACAGGCTACGTTAAATTTTTCCTGCGCAAAAAGCGGGGAGCCAGCCACGAACAGCAAAACCGCGATAAAAGTCACTCTCATGCCCCAAAAGTAGGGATATAGCCCGACAGTCCATTGAGTGCCTTTTTCTTACTTTTGCCTCATGTTGCGAACTGCTATTCTCATCCCTATTTTCATCCTTTGCTTTAATCTCCTCTCCGCACAAGTCACATTATCAGGCAGGATCATTGATAATATTCAACAACTTCCACTGGCCGGCGTGCACATTAAGAGCACCCTTCCCGCTGAAGCTGTGTCTGACGAAGAGGGAAGATTTACCATCAACCATGCCGCAGATGCCGATATTCATCTGAGCCTGGACTACAATGGACAGCACTTTGAATTTATTCCTGGCACAAAACCTAATGGAAATACCGAACTGATTGTCGTTTTTCCGTTCAATATCAGCGAAACGGTCGTTCAGGATCTGCCGACGATCACGCTCGATGACGACAATGCCCAGTCCACCAATATCTCCGGTCTACTTCATTCTAAAGACGACCTCTTCTCCGAAAGCACGGACTACACTTTCAGCCCTGCTCGTTTCGATCGCCGAGGCTTGTCAGACTCTTATAGCTCAGGGTACATCAATAACCTCCCAATCAATGATCTCGAATCGGGTTCGATCGTATACAATATCTGGGGTGGACTGAATGACGTGACCCGCCAGGATGCTTCGGTCTATGGGGCCAATTTTGCAGACTGGGGATTTGGAGGTACCGGTACTACCTTCAATACAGATCTCCGCGCAAGTTCTCAGTGGAAACAAAAACGGATCAGCTATGCCGTGACTAACCGCAATTATCGCAATCGCCTCATGGGCACCTGGTCTACTGGCCTCTTGTCTTCAGGATGGGCTTTCAGTTTATCTGCCAGTCGCCGCTGGTCACAGGAAGGATATATTCCCGGCACCTACTATGACGGTTATTCTTATTTCGCATCCGTAGACAAGAAAATCAACGATCATCATGCGCTCAACCTGGTGGTGTTTGCCGCACCGTATGAGCGTGGAGCAAATAGTACTTCGACGCAGGAAATGTATGATCTCGCCGGTGACCATTATTACAATTCGTTTTGGGGTTACCAGGGCGGTGAAAAACGGAATAGCAGGATTTATTCCGCTCACGAGCCCCTGATCATCCTTCGTCATGACTGGACCATCAGTGATAAATTATCATTGGTCACATCATTAGGTTATCAGACCGGCATGAGCAATGCGAGGGCACTGGATTGGATTTATGCAGCCGATCCTCGTCCGGATTATTACCGCAAGCTGCCAAGTTATATCAGCGATCCTGTTGTAGCTGAGCAATTAAGATCCATTTTGACTAATGATAAATCACTCCTTCAACTCAATTGGGATCAGTTATACGCAACTAATCTCAATAGTCAGTACACGGTCAACAATGTGAATGGAGTAGAAGGGGAAACCTTTACGGGAAGATTATCTCATTACATCCTGGAAGATCGCAGAAGTGACGTGGATCGTAAGACAGGAAATGTGGTGTTGGAATACCTGGTAGGTGATAAAAGTACCATCCATGTGGGAGTAACCGCCACGATGGAAGATACGCGCAATTACAAAGAACTGGCGGATCTCTTAGGTGGTGAGTTTTACGTGGATTGGGACAAGTATGCAGACCAGGATTTTCCAGGTGATGAAATTGCGTTGCAAAATGACTTGTTGCGTCCAAACCGTATCGTTCGTGAAGGGGATCAGTTTGGCTATGATTATGAAGCTAAAGTTCGCCAGGAAAGTGCCTGGGTTTCTTATGCTGCCAATACAACGCACTGGGAAATTGGACTCGCCGGAGAATACAAGCACAATCAGTTTTGGCGTGATGGAAAAACCCAGAATGGAAAATTTCCAAATCGTTCTTTAGGAGAAAGCGAGAAATATTCCTTCTCCCTTCCTTCCGCGAAAGCATTAGTGCGGTATAAACTGGATGGACGCAATTACATCACCGCATTGGGGATGATGTCTTCCGTGGCTCCGACGTTTAAAAACAGCTTCGTTTCACCCCGAACACGTGATCACGTTGTGGATGGACTGGAAGAGGAGAAATTATTGGGAGGAGAAATTCGGTATGACCTGAATTCGCCATATCTCAAGATTGGAGTATCCGGATTTTATATCACTTCTGAAAATGGTATTGAATCCACCAGTTTTTATCATGATGATGAAAACACGTTTGTCAATTTCAGTCTGACCGGAATCGATCGCCGCTACCAGGGAGTGGAAGCAGCGGTGAGTTATACCTTGTTTCCTGGCTTTACGCTTACTGGTGCAGCTTCAGTAGGTGAATATATCTACACGTCAAGACCGAAGGCAACGATTACCCAGGATAATGATGGAACGGTGCTTCAGGAAAACATCGTCATCTACGCTAAGAATCTATATGTCTCCGGTACTCCGCAATCCGCGTATACGGCAGGCTTGGCTTATCGCTCCAAACATTTCTGGAGCCTGTATATGAATGTCAATCGTTTTGAAGAGCATTGGATCAATTTTAATCCTCTGCGCAGGACCATTGCTGCAGTGGATTTGGTCGAAGAGGGTAGTGAGCAATGGAATGCGATCCTGGAGCAGGAAAAAGTGGATCCCGCCTGGACCGTTGATCTTTCGTTTTACAAATCCTGGCAGATCAACTGGCCGAAAGACAGGACCTTGCTCGCGCTTAATATCAGTGTTGGTAACATCCTCAACAATGAAGACTACATCCATGGCGGATACGAACAATACCGGTTTGATTTTGTCAACAAGGATGTCAATAAGTTTCCGTCAAAATATTCCTATATGCAGGGGTTGAATTACTTCGTGCAGGGTAGTATCCGATTCTAATCGAAAGCAACCAGCTTTTTATTCATAGCTATTAAAAGAAAAAATATGTTTCGTTTAAAATTTTCATTGCTCGCCAGTTTGTTCCTCTTCATGGTCGCCTGTGTGGACAAAGATTTTGACACACCACCAGCAGGTGGAGATGATCCGAATCTTCCGGTGAATACCACGATCGCTGAAATCAAGGCTCGTCACAATTTGGACCAATACGAACAAATTACGGATGAGGTGATCCTGGGCGCTGTGGTCATCTCTAATGATGAAGCTGGTAACTTCTTTAAACAACTGGTGATCCAGGATGCTTCAGGTGGAATTGAAATGCGGGTGGATATTTCCGATTTACACAATTTGTATCCGGTTGGAAGAAAAGTATATGTCAAAGCCAAAGGCTTGTGGATCGGAGACTATAATGGTCTGATCCAGCTTGGCGCAGGAGTAGGTACTACACCTTCCGGCGATCCTGAACTGTTGCGTATTCCGGAAGCGATCTTCAATACAGTGGTGATTCCAGCTACGTTTGGAAATACGGTAGTACCCAAATTAGTAACGATAGGTAGCCTTACACTCGATGATGTAAGTACGCTTGTTCAATTCGATGAAGTACAATTTGCTTCTGCCGATGCTGGTGTTGCTTATGCTGATCCGATCCTTATGCAAACGCTCAATCGTGATATTGAGGACTGTTCCCATCAGACCTTGATCATGCGTAATAGTGGCTTTGCCAGTTTTGCAGGTGATCTGACTCCTACAGGAAAAGGTACACTCGTTGGAGTCCTGGGAGTTTACCGCGATGATTTCCAGTTTATGATCCGTGATCTGAATGATGTGAACATGACGGGTGATCGTTGTGGAGGTGGTGGAGGAGGAAATCCCCTGACCGTTGATCAGGTAAGACAATTATTTAGTTCAGGTACTACTGTGGCGCCCGCAGCGACGATCCAGGGAGTTGTGATTAGTGATTATACTTCAAGCTCAGTAACCGGAAGGAACCTTTACCTCCAGGATGCAACAGGAGGTATTGTTGTTCGGTTTGCCGCAAATCATTCCTTTGTATTAGGAGATGAGATAAAAGTGAACATTGGTGGAGCAGCATTGAGTGAATTTAACGGGTTGCTCCAATTGGATGGAGTCGCTAACGCAGGAGGAACTAAAGTCGCGCATCCAGGTGATGTAACACCGAGAGAAGCTACTGTTCTGGAAGTTTTAAACAATGCCCAGGCATGGGAGTCCACGTTAGTGAAGATCAAGGATGTGACGCTTTCATCTGATACAAGTAGTATTTATCGTGGTTCTGTGATGGTAACAGATGCCACTGGAAGTATGATCCTGTTTACCAGATCTGCCTCAACCTTTTCAGGACAGGCTTTCCCTACAGGCACCGTAACGATTACTGCAATTGTATCTGAATTTAATTCTCCACAAATCATCATTCGAAACACTTCTGATGTAAGCGGAGGAATTGTTATAGGTGGAGAAATTGATGAAAGTTTTGATGCCATCGCTAATGATGCAGATGTAGTCCTCAATGGCTGGGCAAATATTGCCGTGAAGGGAACTCGCCTGTGGAGAGGAAAGGTATTCCAGGGGAATCATTATGCCCAGGCTACCGCCTACACGGACCCAGCGCCCGAAATGGAAGCATGGTTGATAACGCCACCGATCGTTTTAGACGTTCCGAAGAAAATGACATTTGAATCAGCTAAGGCCAATTTTGCACAACAAGGTTTATCAATTTGGATATCCTCTGATTTCAACGGCACAGATGTTGGATCCGCACATTGGACAGAGCTGACTCCCACCTTGGCAACTGGTGCAAGTCCTGATAATACTTTTATTCCCTCGGGAGACATAAATCTTTCAGGATTTACAGGGCCTGTTCGCGTTGGCTTCAAATATGTAGGAAGCGGCCCTTCAGCTCAGACCTCTTCCTTCCGCATAGATAATGTGAAAGTGCAAAACTTGTGATCAGGTTTTTAGTGAGGGTCTGTAATAGATGTTCCCTCGTTTTATTAATGGCCACCTGTTTATTTACTGTTAACTATGCTCAGCAGACGATTGCTGCTGTCAAAAGTTTGCCACCCGGTTCGGTAGTGACTACTACAGGTACGCTTACTTCGAATGAATTTGGCAATCTCAAATACATTCAGGATTACACCGCTGGCATTGCTTTGTATACGCCACTTCTTTCACTGGGCCAACCAGGTGATTCATTTGTGATTACTGGCGTGATTAGCATTTACAAGGATGAGATTCAGATTTACCCGGTAAATTCATTTCAACTGCTGGCCACGGATCGTACAATCCCTGTGACGAATACATCGGATTTTGATTTTTTGTCTTCCTCTGCCTCGACTAGTCAAAACGTTTCAGTTTCCTGCACTGCATTTCAAACCTGCGAATCCTATTTCGATGAAGGCCCATACCGGGTCTTCGATCAAAATGGACAGGTGATCAAAGTGGTAGTATATGATGGCAGTTCCCTGATAGGAAAACCCATTTCAACCCAACCTGTAGAGTTAAATGGCATCTGGACCTATTCTAACGGTCAATATCAACTTCTTTTGCAAAGCGTTGATGCAATGAGTGGAAATATGTGTCATCTGTTGCCTGCACCCTCCATCACTTTCCAAAATAATCAGGTTCGTCTTACGGCCAATAATTTCGCAGCAGGTACAACTACGGTTCAGTATGGCATCGAACAATTTGATCAGCAAATTCAGTTGGGTCAAACCTCAAATGTTGATGTAGCCCTGGAGAATTTATTCTCGGGAAATATTTACCAGGCCCGCTTACAGCAAATCTCCAACACTTCCGATACTTTCTACTCACCATTAGTGTACTTGGCTCCTCCGTCCACTGGCCCTCCGGTGGAAGTGTTTTTTAATCATGGAGTAGATGCCACCTATAGTGATGGAAGCGCACCGATCGCTACAGGTTCCTCAGCTATTGAAGTGGACCTGATCAGCCGCATTGACCAGGTACAACATACCCTTGACATTGCGATGTACAATACAGGACGTGCCACCTTTGTTCAGGCCGTCAAGCGTGCCAAACAACGCGGTGTACAGATTCGCTATATCGCTGATGATGAAACTTCGAATACTGCCCTGAGCGGCGAAACTTCCTTTCCGATTTTGTACCGGACGGACGATGGCATCATGCACAATAAGTTTGTGATCGCCGATGCCGATGATGCGGCTCTTGCCTGGCTATGGACCGGAAGTACTAACTGGACCTCTAATCAACTGAGTTCCGATCCGAATCACGGCTATGTCATCCACGACCAGGCCCTCGCTAAAAATTATCGCCTCGAATTTGATGAGATGTGGGGAGTTAATCCCGCACACAATCAATCCAGAACGGGAGAAGTCAAGACTGACAATACCTGTCATCTTTTTTCGAATAACGGAATTACGATTGAATCCTATTTTTCTCCTTCAGATGAACCGGATTGTCACATCCTGGAAGCCGTGTCTTCAGCGAATGTACATGTGGAGATTGGATTGCTGCTCCTGACCAGCGGAACACTTATTGATAAAATTATTGAATTACATCATCAGGGTGTACAGGTACGTATGATCCTGGAAGATGAATCCAGTTCTACCTATGCAGTAGCGCGTTTACATGAAGAAGGTGTGCCCTTAGCCATTCATACACCATCACCCATCTTTCACCACAAGTATGCGATTGTGGATGAAGGTGTTTTGGATTCGGACCCATTAGTGGTAACAGGCTCGCACAACTGGACGTTTAGCGCGGATCATATCAATGATGAAAATACCCTCATTGTGCATGATCAGTCGTTTACCAATATTTTCCGGCAGGAATTTGAAGCCCGTTGGAGTGAACTGGATCCAACTGCCGTACATGAAGATGCGTTTCAGCAATTAGTCGTGTATCCCAATCCGGCCAGTCATGGATTTTATTTTACTAATCCATCCGGCACCAGTTGCACGCTTTCACTCTTTGGTGTGACAGGCATGCAGAAGGAAAAATATGAAATCGGTGCCGGCGAAACCAAATACTGTCCCCTCGCACCGAATGCCATTCCTGGATACTATGCGCTCAAATGCAAATGGCCTGATCACACAGCCGTGACCAGCTTATGGGTTTGCCCGGAATAAAATTTAGCTGGAAGCCGTTTCCGTAGTAGCCTGGTCTGATTTGCGGAAAGCCTCGGTCATGTCCTTGGCGATCGAGCCTTTGGTCACGCGAACAAACGTCTTTTCTGCAATGGCGAGGGTGACGACGCTGCCTTCAATTTTATTGATGCGTCCGATCAGACCGCTCGAAGTGACCACTTCTTCTCCTTTTTGCAAAGAATCGAGAAATTTAGCCTGTTCCTTCTGGCGTTTAGCCTGGGGGCGGATAAAGAAAAAGAACACCACCACAAACATCAGCAGCAATGGCCATAACGAGCCCATAAGACTGGGCGCAGAGGCCTGTAAAAAGACAAGTGAAATCATAAAGGAAAATTATTTTTTGATCACTCTTCCGGAAAGCCGGATCCGGCTTTGGTTGGGGAAGGTGTTGGCAAAGATAGTGACCTCTTTCGATTGTGAGCCGGTACGGTGTAAGGTGTTAAATTTTACCTCAACCACACCAGAACTATCGGGAGGAATGGCAGTTTTCGGCCACGATGGGATCGTGCAGCCACAAGTTGATTTTGCTTCCAGGATCAACAGGGGCGCAGTCCCGGTATTAGTAAACGCAAAGGATTTAGTGACGATGTCACCTTCGTTGACTGTTCCAAATTCAAATAACGTGTCTTTCCATTGGATCACGGGCAGGTAACTGCTATCAATCGTTCCATCAGGCCGAACCGGATTATGTACGAGATCAGAAAGATCTCCTTTAGGCTTAAAACCATCATGAGCAACTGCTTCCGGTGGATTAGCAGGTTTGCAGCTAAAAATAAGCACTGCAAAAAGGAAGAGGAAAAGAAAGGATGCTTTCGTCACTTCACAAATCTATTACTTTTGAATTGCTCATGCGGATCTACCTCATTGGATTTATGGGAAGCGGAAAAACGACGCTCGGCAAAGGAGCTGCCCACGCGTTGCATGTTCCGTTCATGGATACGGATGCTGAAGTGGTTCGGATGGCAGGTCGCACCGTACCTGAAATCTTCCGTGAACAAGGCGAGCCCTATTTTCGTCAGCTTGAGCATCAGGTCATCCGGGCTACTCTTTCGATTCCAAAAGGCATCATTGCTACCGGTGGAGGACTTCCATGTCATGATCAAAATATGGACTGGATGCTGCTCAATGGCATTTGTATCTACCTCGAGTGGCCCTTCGAGGTGTTAATCGCAAACTTGTTGAAAGATTCTTCCAACAGACCACTCTTAGGAGACCAGGAAGACATGAAACAAAAACATGCTGAACAATTATTTAAGCGTCGCCAAACTTGTTATGAGCAGGCTGCCATGACCATTCAGATGACGGGAGATCAATCCAAAGATCAGCAGGCCTTAATTAAATGTTGTAGTTATATCTGGTGAGATAGCGTATTCGAGAAATGTGCGAGGAGCTTCACCACCTCGCTAGATTATGCCGCCCTTTCATGGCTTGGATTTTCGAACACATTGATTTGAAAGTAGAACTTGATATTCCTGGTATCATATCCCCGCATCGTTAAATTTTATGCGAGGGGCTTCAATCTGCCCCTTCAGGGGAGATCGTTCGCCAGAACGAGAGGGGCAAATCCACGCTAATCCATGACCTTCTCCAACGCATCCGCCGCCTGGATCATTCTGCCCGTGACTTTCGTATCAGGAGTATTCTTGCCGGTATCATGCAAAATGCGATAAATTTCTTCCGTCGTCAGATTAGGATTTAAACTTTTCAACAACCCAATCAACCCCGCGACCATTGGTGTGGCCATAGACGTGCCATTCAATTCCTTGTACTGGCCATTAGGATACGTAGACATGATCTTAACACCGGGCGCTGCAACGCCAAAGCCTACATCTTCGACAGTGTTAGAAAAAGGTGCTTTGGTTTGATTGACATCGAGCGCAGAAACCGCAATGATGCCTTTTGCATTGGCGGGTGAATAATGTTTTGAATTTTGATTGCTATTGCCCGCAGCCGCAACGACAATAGCTCCTTTGGCATTTGCATACCTGACTGCCTCCGAATATGCACGTTGACGTACATCGGAGGAAGGACTGCCTAGTGAGAGACTGATCACATCTGCACCAGCATCTGCAGCCTGGATGATACCTTGTATAGTGGCCTGCTGATTTCCCATTCCATTTGCATTCAACACTTTAATGCTGGTCACTCTGGCGAATGTATGATCCGGTAACAGGGAAGCTATGCCAATTCCATTATTAGAAACAGAAGCTGCTATGCCTGCGCAGTGAGTTCCATGGCCAACTGGATCCGTATCGTTAGATGCACCTTTGGAAAGAAAGGATCCGTTGAGATCTTCGTGATTGGCATCCACACCAGTATCGAGAATGGCAATTAACACTTGCTTGCGTGGCTTTACTCCAGATGTTTTGAGCAATTCATGAACACGATCACCCTGGATCGCATCCCAACCCCATTGTTGCGCAACCATAGGATCGTTGACATAGCGCGCTTTTACCGCACTGACTTCCACATTTTCCTGCGGAGTATCTAATCCGATAGCTTCGTTTAATTCTACATATTCAGTACCGGACAATCGTTTCAGATCACGAATGATTTTCCGGATTTGTTTTTCCGAAGCATCTGGGATACCGATCTCAATAAATTCATCGAGGTGACTGAGCGACGGATCAGCAGGTGAGAAGGCTGGTTTAACCGTCAAATGATATTGATCAATGACATGCGCATACGAATCGGGAACTTTTCCATCAGTGGTTTCCACCAGTAATTCAAACGTATCGTCCAGCGGCTCATCTCCAATAGCTACCTGTGGAAATGTATTATACAACACCCGGAAGCCCATAAACTGGATAAAGCCATACAATAACACGGCACCGACCAGGAGAATGAGTGCATTCTTTTTCATAAAATTGAATGCCTGGGAAAGAATGCCCAAAATCGCCAGGTCTCGGAAGAGAATCAGCAATTTATACGTCAGGGTCGCCTCAGAAAACGTAACCGAAAAGAGGTAGAGTAGGAAGGAGGATAGAAAAAGCGTGCTGATTTTGCGATTGGCAAGCTCCTGTTCCTTGAAATAAAACCAAAGGATGAGCCCTGTCAGGCACAGCAGGTAACTGATGGAATAAAGGAGGTTCAGCATAATTCCGGTTAACAAAAGTATAACCAAAATAGTGCAATGGACCGGATGGCCAAAACGGACTTAGACCAAGATTGCCAGATCACCGTCCAACAGGTCAAAAGGAATAAATTACTTTTGCGCACCGGTTAACTAATTCCGCCCAATTTGGTTTTAGGTGGGGTTTGTAAGCCTAACTTTTAAAAAACAGTAACCATGAGCGAAAGAATTCACTGTCTGATCATCGGTAGCGGTCCTGCCGGTTATACAGCAGCGATATATGCCGCCCGGGCCAATCTCAAGCCTGTCATGTATACAGGCGTGGAACCCGGCGGACAATTGATGATCACCACTGAAGTAGAGAATTATCCCGGCTATCCCCAGGGAGTGCAGGGACCACAAATGATGGAGGATTTTAAGATCCAGGCAGAGCGGTTTGGAACAGATGTACGCTATGCGATTATCAGCAAGGTGGATTTCACCGGGCCGGTACATAAGGTCTGGACAGATGCCGGAGATGAGATCGAGGCGGATGCCGTGATCATTGCTACCGGAGCCAGCGCAAAATGGCTTGGGCTGGAGTCAGAAAAGAGACTGGCGAATAAAGGAGTTTCTGCCTGTGCTGTGTGTGACGGTTTCTTTTTTCGAAACCTGGATGTGGCAGTAGTTGGGGCAGGGGACACCGCGGCTGAAGAAGCATTATACCTGAGTAAACTTTGTCCCAATGTTCATATGATCGTGCGCCGCGATGAGATGCGTGCCAGCAAAATTATGCAGGAACGTGTACTGAATGCAAAGAACATCACGGTGCACTGGAATTCCATGCCGGAAGAAATCCTGGGCGAACATGAAGTCGAAGGTGTGAGAATCGTTAATCGTGAAAGCGGTGAGAAAACTACGATTCCTGTCAAGGGCTTTTTTGTAGCCATAGGACATCAGCCCAATACATCCATTTTCCAGGGATGGCTGGATATGGATGAGGCAGGCTACCTGATTCCAGTGCCGGGTTCGAGTAAAACGAAAATCGAAGGCGTGTTTGTCTCAGGTGACGCTGCAGACAAAGTGTATCGCCAGGCTGTAACCGCTGCCGGTACTGGCTGTATGGCAGCACTCGATGCAGAACGTTATCTTGCCGCGAAAGGGATTACCCACTAACTTTAATCCTTGTCCGAAATCCTCAATCCAAAATCCAAAATCACGATGCCTACTACCACTTTCAAACCAGGTGTATTACATGGCCAGGATGTTGCAGATCTCCTGCATCATGCTAATGTCAATCATTATGCGCTGCCCGCAGTAAACGTTATTGGCACGAATACCATCAATGCAGTGATGGAAACTGCGAGAGAAGTGAATTCTCCGGTGATGATCCAGTTTAGCAATGGAGGTGCGGCATTTAACGCAGGTAAAGGATTGTCTCTGCCGAATCAGGGTGCTGCTGTGTTGGGAGCTATTTCAGGTGCGCGTCATGTGCATTTGTTAGCAGAAGCGTATGGCGTCACCGTCATTCTACATACGGATCATTGCGCAAAAAATTTACTTCCCTGGATGGATGGCATGCTGGACTTCCAGGAAAAGGTGTTTAATGAATTTGGACATCCCCTGTTTAGTTCACACATGCTCGATCTCTCCGAGGAACCACTGCATGAAAACATCGAGATCTGTGCGGAGTATTTCAAACGGATGAGCAGGATGGGAATCACGCTTGAAATTGAATTAGGAGTAACCGGAGGAGAAGAAGATGGTGTGGACAATACTGGCATTGACAATTCAAGATTGTATACCCAGCCTGAAGATGTAGCCTATGCTTATGAAACACTTAAGGCTATCAGTCCTAATTTCACCATAGCTGCCGCTTTCGGAAATGTGCATGGCGTATACAAACCAGGTAATGTTTCGCTCAAACCTATCATCCTGAAAAATTCGCAGGACTTCATTATTGAAAAATTTGGTACAGGACCTAATCCCATCAACTTTGTCTTCCACGGTGGTTCCGGCAGCAGCCGCGAAGAAATCCGCGAAGCGATAAGCTATGGAGCCATCAAGATGAATATCGATACGGATATGCAGTGGGCATTCTGGGATGGCATCCGGGCGTACTACAAAAAGAATGAAGGTTATCTACAGGGCCAGATTGGGAATCCCGAAGGTGAGGACAAACCCAACAAAAAATTCTACGACCCACGCGTATGGTTACGTGCTGGCGAAAAAGAATTTGTGGATCGGCTGAAAGTGGCTTTCGAGGATTTGAATTGTGTGAATCGGAACGGGTGACCTCTCGTTCTGCGAACGATCTCCCCTAAAGGGGCAGATTGTCCACCTACTAAAATAAATTTATTGTTCGGCTTAGCATTTTGCTAAGTCGGTGCGTCAGCAAAACTCGTTTTGCATTTCACTTTTTCATTTCGGTTTTCGCCGTTTGCATTTCGCCATTGGCTGGAGTTCTCTCCACCAACATAACCAAATGCCAACGGCGCATCTCTTATGAATCCACGCTGTGTTGGCGGAGATCGTTCGGCTTCCCTCACTTCAAGAAACTCCAGCCAGCGGCGTGGCATTAATTCTGGAAATTCTAAAATTCTAGAACCTGTGGTGGGCGAAGCCGAAATCTCCCCGGGGTTTTAGAAACCAACTTTTTGCAAAAAAGAAGTATCTAAACACAGGGGAGATCGTTCGAAGAACGAGTGGGGCTACTCCTCCTCACTCGCATCCGGATCATACGAAATCACATGCAGCATCGGCAACTTGATCCACTTCTTCTCTTCAGGGCCAATCGAGAAGAAAGACAGAAATCCTCCTGAAGCTTTTGCAATACGTTCAGCGAAGCTGAGGTAGCCTTTGTAGAGGTAATTTCCCATGAAGGGATCGAGTCCTTCAAGGATTGGGTTCAGTTTTTCTATTTCCGCAGAAAGCCATTTGTTCTTTGATGCGGTATCTGCCAGCACTTTGGTGATCACTTCCCTGATCTTGCCGGGAAGTTCCTGTGCAATAGCTTCATGGAGGTGGAAAAGTCGCTCATCGCCGGAAAAGGTACGGATCTGAACGATCTTTTCAGCCCAACTGAGTTCGTTCGGATTGATATTGCCGTCCGCACTGGCGATAAGTACGGTGATGTAGGCATAAGCGTCTTTCAGCGTCTGGATCTGATCTTTGGAAAGAATGGCCATCAGGTCCTGGTATTGTTCCTTCATGTTGCGTGAGTTGAGCCACAATATTAGCCAATTTGTGCAAGTGGTCAAGGGTAGGAGAAAAGGACTGTTTTTTTCGAAAAATCAGGATTCCGAAGAGTCCGGGCAGAATTCATAGAAAACCTGGTCGCAAATGACCCTAATTTTCAAATGCAAACCATTGATATATAGCGGAATAAGAAATATTAAACATTTACATATAAAACAACGGCGGGAAGTCCGGTCGCTACGGTAAATCGGCTTATATTTGCGGTCGTTTTTCAAAAACCTATTACCTAACACGTTTTATATGCAAGGCAAAGGAATAGTCAGGTTTTTCCTGATTTTATTGACTGTAGTTTGTTCGTTACAATATCTTTATTTATTCCCCACCCGGAAGATTGAGAAGGCCGCTGACCGTTACGCGATGGCTGCATCGGCTAATAAAACTGACGAAGCTTCAAAAAGCATGGCCTACAAGATGGCCCGCTCCGCGTACCTGGATTCCATGTCCAGCGAGCCTGTGATCAAAATCCCCCTGTTGGGCTCCTTCAGCTACGAAAAGCTGAAACGCCAGCAGATCGCCCTCGGTCTTGACCTTAAAGGCGGTATCAGCACAGTGCTCCAGGTAAACCTCCGCGAGTTTATTGAGACACTCGCCAATGGCACCAAGGATCCGGCTTTCAAACAAGCCCTCGACAATACGGACCTTGCGCTCAAGAATGCACAGACTGACTACGTGACCCTGTTTGGTCAGGAGTGGGCTAAAGTCTCCAATGGCCAAAAACTGGCCCCGATTTTCAGCCGAAACGCCACCATGCGGGAAGTTGTCACGTATGAAACCAGTGACGCTGATGTTCTCCGCATTCTCCGCACAAAAGCAAATGAAACGGTTAACCTGACCTTCAAACGTCTCAAAGACCGTATCGATAAACTCGGTGTAGTACAGCCCAACGTATCGCTGGACAATACTCGTGACCTGATCCTGGTAGAGCTTCCTGGTGTTGACAACCCGGAACGTGCCCGCTCTTTTATGGCCAACACTGCCAAACTTGAATTCTGGGATGTATACCGCATTTCTGATCCAGGAGTGATGGAATCTTTCATCAATGTTGATAAGAGACTCAAGGGCCTCGCTGCCGGTGATACTTCATCAGTGGCTTCTATCGATACCACAACGCGCATTGATACGATCTATTCCCCGAACTTTGATACGCTTGGAAATATCACTGACTCGTCAATGACTTTCCAGCGTGTTCCTAATAAACAGGATACACTTGGTGAATCCGGGCCTCTGCTCGCTATCCTCGATCTGAATGCTTACAACGGCCAGACGGTTAAGTTCCCAATGTCCGTCATGGGTATGGCCAACCGCAACAAGATTAATGCGATCAATGAAATGCTCGCCAATGAGCAAATCGCAAAGCTCTTCCCTCCGGATATCAAATTCATGTGGAGCAAGAAACCTTCGTATGATGAAAAGGGTGAGCCTACCGATCGCTACGAATTGTATGCAATCAAAATGAAACGCGGAAGCGATCAGGCACCATTACAGGGTGACCGTGTCGTTACTGCAACCTCTTCTCCAGACCCAATGACCAGTGAAGTAGTAGTTACACTTCGCATGGACAATCTCGGAGCTAAGATCTGGTCTGAAATGACCACCAAAGCCTCGCAGGACAACAACCGTGAAATCGCAATTGCCCTCGATAATGAAGTAGTTTCCGCTCCACGCGTTAACGAACCTATCACCGGTGGATCAAGCCGCATCAGTGGTAACTTCTCCATCGAAGAAGGCCAGGATTTAGCTAACATCCTCCAGATCGGTAAACTTCCTGCGAGTGTAACCTTCGTACAGGAATCACTGGTTGGTCCTTCACTTGGAAAAGAGAACATCAACAAGTCCATGATCGCCATGTTTGTTTCACTGTTGGCGGTGTTATTGTTCATGATCATCTACTACAGCGGTGGTGGCGTCGTTGCTATCATCGCGCTTTTAGCTAACCTCTTCTTCATCTTTGGTGCCTTGTCCTCTATTGGAACGGTGCTGACCTTACCTGGTATCGCCGGTATCGTATTGACGATGGGTATGGCCGTAGACGCCAACGTGATTATCAATGAGCGAATACGAGAAGAGCTGCGAATAGGGAAGAGCCTTAAAACGGCAATTTCCGATGGCTTTAAGCATTCGTATGCGGCGATCATTGACTCCAACGTAACGACGATATTGTCATCCCTTGCGCTCATGTATTTCGGACTTGGTCCAATCAAGGGCTTTGCAGTGGTACTGTTGATCGGTATCCTGACCTCTTTCTTCACCGCGGTATTGATTACCCGCCTGATGATCGAATGGTGGATCGGCCGTGGAAAAACCATGCATTTCTGGATTGAGCCTACGAAAAACCTGTTTACCAATATTCATATTGACTGGGTTTCCAAACGGAAATATGCCTACGCATTTTCCATTATCCTTACCGTAATCGGAGTAGTATCACTCATTGTTAGAGGATTTGACCTTGGCGTTGATTTCAAGGGAGGGTATTCCTACAATGTGCAGTTCGATAAGGAAGTCAGGGTGAATGTAGATGACCTTAGAGAGTCACTGACCAAAAGCTTTGGCAGTGCGCCGGTGGTGAAGTCTATTGATGCCTTCAACTCCTTTAACGTTTCTACCGCTTACCGCATCTCTGAAAACTCAGAGGAAGCTCACCAGGCAGTGACACAAAAATTATTTGAAGGAGTTAATCAATTAGCTGGTGGCAACCTGGACATTGAATCCTTCAAACAAACGGATAATCCGGGCACTCACATTACGAGTTCTTCGAAAGTAGGTGCTACGATTGCCGATGATATTCAAAGCAGTTCCTTTAAGGCCGGTTTCTGGTCCCTGCTCTTGATTTTCGTGTACATCCTTATCCGCTTTAATCGGTGGCAGTACTCACTCGCTGCTATTGTCGCTACGGCACACGATGCGTTTGTGGTATTGTCGGTCTTTACCTTGTTATGGGGTATTGTGCCTTTCTCTTTGGAAGTTGATCAGACCTTCATTGCGGCGCTGCTGACCATCATTGGTTACTCGCTCAACGATACAGTAATCATCTTTGACCGGATCCGGGAGAATTTCAATTTATTTCCAGGAAAGCCCAAGAAGGATATTATCAATCAATCACTGAATGCAACCCTGAGCCGTTCGATTATCACCCACCTTACCGTATTGTTTGTGGTGGTGATCTTATTTATTTTCGGGGGAGCCAGCATCAAAGGCTTTGCATTTGCACTGGTCGTCGGAGTAGTCATCGGAACCTACAGTTCCATCTTTATTGCCGCACCAATGCTCAATGACCTGTCCGGAGAAATTAAGCCAAAAGCTGCTTTCTCTCACAGTTTCAAAAAGACCGCTAAGGTGAAATAATCAGCATTTTGCAAAACCATACGGGGAAGATTGATGTATTTCGATCTTCCCTTTTTTATTCCTGTCAATTGGCAGACACTATGGATCACAATGATTGTTTTTGCAACAGAGCACCATCGGAAACCGTTATAGGCATGATGAAAATATCCACCTGGATCCTGCTCCTGGCCACCTTATGCCTGAACGCCTGTTCGTTTACCCAAAAGGTAAAAACCGGTCTGCAGGCTTATGAAGTAAAACAATACGCCGTTGCTGCGCAACTCTTCCAGGAAGAGTATGCCGCCAGCCGAAATCCTGCTGACCAGGCCAAACTCGCTTTCCTGGCTGCTGAATCTTTCAATAAACTTTCTGATCTTCCGAATGCTGGCACCTGGTATGCTTTGGCCGCAAAGGAAGGATATGGAATAGAAGCTCTTGAAAAAAATGCGGATGTACTTAAACGTATGGAGCATTATAAGGAAGCGATGGATGTGTATGAAGCCCTGCTTCGTGATGCGCCAGGTAACGCTGCGTATCGTGCCGCCATTACCGGCTGCAAGCAGGCAATGGACTGGCTTAGCCATCCGAATCCGCAGGTTGAAATTCAAAGTGTTAGTTTCAACACCACTGCGGCCGAATATTCAGCACAACCTATTGGATTAGGAAAAGTGCTGTTTACCAGTGATCGCGATTCAAGGCTTACCACCGATACGTATCTCTGGACGGGACGTTCCTTCTCCGATCTCTATGTGTTTAATTCGGTCGGACAAAAACTGGATGAATTTGATTCCAAAATCAATTCCGCAGAAAACGATGGCACGGCTATTCTGAGCCCGGATGGACAGATGCTGGTGTTTACCCGCTGCTTTGTAGACCATGAATACGACGCATGGTGTAAGCTGATGATCAGTTATAAACGAAACGATCAATGGTCGATTCCAACGGCGATTCCCTTTCAGCAGGAAAAAAGTAATTATGGGCATCCTGCCTTCGCTGCCAATGGCACTACGTTATTTTTCTCTTCAGATGCGCAGGGAGGATTGGGGGGTCATGATCTTTATTTTACTCAACGAGATCAACAGGGAGGCTGGACTGATCCGGTCAATCTCGGTGCACGTGTAAATTCAGAAGGTGAAGAATCTTATCCCACCGTCTATAACGACACATTGTATTATTCTTCTAATCATTTTGCCGGATTAGGAGGACTGGATATTTTCAAAACTTACCTGGATGCAAAAGGTAACTGGACCCCACCGGTTAATTTACGCGCACCGATTAACAGTGGTGCTGATGATTTTGGATTGGTAGTAGATACGTTTGCCAGAAAAGAAAAAGGCATTAAAGCGCAGGGATATTTTACTACTTCCAGGGGAGGTGTTTCGCGCAATGATGATATTTTTAGTTTTACCCTGCATGAAGAAACCACCCAGGTCGATACTACTCCTTCTCATGCGGACACCACTCCAGTTTCGGTGAATTATCAGATTTTCCTATCGCTCAAAGTAGTGGAGCCGGTTTACGAAATCAAAGATGATCCCAATAGTCGTGTAATCAATAACCGCCCACTTCCCAACGGTCCGATTATCATCACGGATGGATCGACCGATGAACGTTTAGTGGCGGATGAAATGGGCCAGCTTATTTTAAAACTGGAATGGAATAAGAAATACACATTCACGGCCAGGTATCGGGATCACCTCGCCGCTTCGGTTACCTTCAATACATCGGATGTAGAAAAGGATCCGGTTCATCCCATTACCACGTTTAATCGTCTCCTGGTACTTGATCCCATTTTTAAAGACAAAGAGATTGTCCTCGAAAATATTTTCTATGATTATGATCAATGGGCGATTCGTGAAGATGCACGTCCTTCGCTGAATAAATTGTCCACCATTCTGAAAACCAATCCTTCGATTCGCATACAACTGTCATCACATACCGACTGCCGTGGAACGGATGAATATAACCTGGATCTTTCGCAAAAGCGGGCACAGGCTGCCATTGACTATTTGATGTCTACCGGCATTCCGCCAAAACGAATGCAGGCTGTAGGAATGGGTGAATCAAGTCCGGCAGTGAACTGTGAGTGCGAAAAATGCACTGAGGAGCAGCATCAAACCAATCGCCGCACGACGTTTAAGATTATCGACTGATCACAGGACCAGGTTGATCATTTTCTCCGGGACGATGATCACTTTGCGAACAGGTTTTCCTTCCATCCACTTGATAATTTCGGGAAGTGCCTTGGCTCTTTCTTCAATGATGTCGTTTGTCACGCCAACAGGAAGGACGAGCTCAGCCCGTTTTTTGCCATTGATACAAACCGGGTAGGTGAAACTGGATGCCATCAGGAATTTCTCATCTGCTTCCGGGAAAGGAGCTGTGTGTACAGAATCCTGGTGTCCTAATAGCGACCACAGTTCTTCTGAAAGGAATGGTGCAAAGGGCGCCATCACACTCACCAATGGTTCGAGGATCGCAGAGGAATGTTCATCCAGTTTCCGCAATTCATTGACGCAAATCATAAACTGGCTAATGGCGGTATTAAACGAAAAGCGTTCAATATCCTCCCGTGTTTTTTTAATCGTGGCATGTAGCATGCGCAACGAATCTTCATGTGGTACTTCATCTGTTACAATCCACTTTCCGTCTTCATCGAAGTAAAGCGAAGTGAATTTTTTCAAAAACTTACTGACACCTTCAATGCCCATGGTATCCCAGGGTTTGGATTGTTCCACCGGGCCAAGAAACATCTCATACATCCGGAAACAATCAGCCCCATAACGGTCAATCACATCATTAGGATTTACCACGTTGTGATAGCGTTTTGACATTTTTCCGACTTCGGAATACGTATGCAATACAGTTCCGTCCAGGGTCGATGTATCATGAAATCCATCTGCACATTCAAACACTGCACTTTCATATTCCGGGCGCCACTTGATGAAGGCCGCAATTCCTTCTGCATTCAAATGCGAATTGGGCTGGCCGTAATTGGAAACAAAGTCAATGTGCACCGGGATATAGCTGAGCAGGTCATCGGAAAGTCCGCGTGCTGCCACCAATTCTGAACTGATAAAATGAGCCTTGCCATCACGACGTGCTTTCATCAGGATTACATTTTCCACGATGCCCTGGATCATGCCCTGGTTGACCATTTTTTTGAAAGGTTCCTGTGTCGCTACTAATCCCAGGTCATAAAGGAATTTGTGCCAGAAGCGGGAATACATCAGGTGGCCCACTGCATGTTCCACTCCGCCAACATATAAATCAACATCCTTCCAGTATTCGAGTGCTTCTTTAGATGCAAATCGTGTTGGATTATTTGGATCCATATAGCGCAGAAAATACCAGGATGATCCTGCATATCCGGGCATCGTATCGGTTTCCAGGTGAATGCCTGGTTTGGGATTGGCCCACTCCTGATTTCTCGCTAATGGAGAGCGACCATCCGGGGATGGCTTGAAATCGGAAAGATCAGGTAGCACATGTGGTAATTGATCCTCCTGCAAATCATGAGGGATATTTTCATCATCAAAATAAATGGGGAATGGTTCGCCCCAATACCGCTGACGACTGAAATTAGCATCCCGAAGTTTGTATTCGACATGACGTGTGCCCAATCCATGTTTTTCCAGGTAATCCAGCATAGCGGCAATGGCGTCATCAATCTTCAATCCGTCCAGGAAGGAAGAATTGATCAACACGCCATCGTCATGATCGCCGATCGTATTTCCATCGCGTTGAATAATTTGAAGGATAGGCAGATCATGTTGTCTCGCGAAATTAGCATCGCGCTCATCATCACCGGGTACCGCCATGATGGATCCCGTCCCGTAATCTTTCAATACATAATCAGCGATCCAGATGGGAAGCAGGTTTCCGGTAATCGGATGCAAGGCAGATGCCCCGGTCCAAATGCCATGTAATGTTTTTTGGCCAGCTACTTTTTGTTCAGCTGAGCGACTGCGAAATCCTTCCAGAAATTCAGCAACGTTTTCTTTGTCTGATTCAGGAGTGATCAGCGGAACTAAATCATGATCCGGAGCAAGCACCATAAACGTACAGCCATAGATCGTATCCGGTCGCGTGGTGAAAATCTTCACAAAGTGACTTTCTGGGCCGGCAATTTTGAAATCAATGAACGCACCTTCCGATCTTCCAATCCAATTCCGCTGAATGGTTTTCAAACTCTCATTCCATTCGAGATCCTGCATGCCCGATAATAATCGTTCAGCATAAGCTGTGATGCGAAGTGACCATTGCAGCATTTCTTTTTGCACCACCGGGAATCCACCGCGTTCACTTACTCCATCTTTAACTTCATCGTTCGCGAGTACGGTGCCAAGCGCTTCACACCAATTGACATATCCCACTTTGCGATATGCCAGTCGATAATTCATCAGGACCGCATTCTGTTCTGCCGGAGTCATATGCTTCCAGGCATCGGCAGAAAAGATTGTTTTTTGAGATGTAACTGCATGCACATGCTCATTGCCTTGCGCTTCAAATTTGGAAATCAGGTTTGAGACCGGTTCAGCTTTGTCCAAATCCTTATCGTAATAATGCCGGAACAATTGCAGGAAGATCCATTGGGTCCACTGGTAATAAGCAGGATCGTCTGTTCGCACCTGTCTGCTCCAGTCAAAGGACAGACCGATATTGTCCAGTTGCTCTCTGAATCGTACGATGTTATCACTGGTACTTTTTGCAGGATGTACGCCGGTGTCCAGTGCATATTGTTCGGCCGGAAGACCAAACGCATCGTAGCCCATCGGGTGAAGCACATTGTAACCCTTCTTGCGCATGTACCTGGCCACGATGTCACTGGCTACATAACCTAATGGATGGCCCACATGCAGCCCGGCACCCGAAGGGTAGGGAAACATGTCCAGGACATAGTACTTGGGTTTGGAATGATCTTCGGTGACTTTATACAGGGACGTGGCTTCCCATATCTGTTTCCACTTCTGCTCGATGTCCTGGTATATTACTTTCATACGTTTTTCAAAATCGGATTGCAAAAATAGGGAGATCGGGTCAAACCATTTGGCATGAGTAGCCTTTGTTTTCCGATTATATGCTTTATTTTTGAAATATGATCAGCGGTGCCCATACCTTTTCCACTGCTTTTCAGTCATGAAGCTTATGAGAAAATTGATTTTCCTCCTTTTATTGATATTCGCTGGCTACGTCGGGTACAATTATTTTTTTGGCAAAGGCGAGGACAAAGCCAAAGCGCAGACGGTGGTGACCGAAACCAAAGAGCTGGCACATTCCATCGGCGATTTTCTGAAGCGTCAGAAAGAAAAATACGATGATGGAGAATTTGACCGCCTGATAGAGCGTGTGGAAAATACACTTCATCGCATGCGTACGACAACAGAGCAAAAAGGAGAAGAGGGAGAGCAGGGGCTTCGCGAGTTGCGGGATGAATTGAAGAAAGTTGATTCGCTCAAGCTTAGCGAAGAAAACAGGCTTCGACTTAAAAAAGTAATGGATGACCTTGATGCCAGGCTTGATAAAAAAAATTAAGTGCGATCGCACACCCTGATTTCCCTCAGGCGATCAATGAGGATATTGCCCTGGTAGGAAAAGGGTTTGTCGCTGTAATACGCTTCGAGTAAAATATATCGATAGTCTTCTTTAGGAGTAAACTTGATGCGGTAGGTTTTCCAGTCCAGGTGTTCGATGAGTGGGCTTTCATAAATCATTTGATCCTTTTGGCATTTCAGGCTGGAGATCCATACCCGTAACCGGATAGGGCGATCATATCCGGAATACACATCGGAATGAGCCAGGTCGAGGTACCAGTCGTAACAAACTCCTTTTTCTAACGTAGCAGGCAGTCGTTGCCCGATTGTTTCCCAGGTTCCATTATGTCGTGTGATAAGTCCTACATAAGTCTGCCCGTCAGAGGATGGACTGTATACACCCCAGTAACCAGGAAGGATGTCGGGAGTAGAACCTTCGCTGCAGGGCATCCATCCTTGTGGTGTGGTGGCATCGGCAGGGGTGTCTTCGAAGGAAGGATTGGACAATTCGATGATCTGGGAATATATAGATGGGATGTATCCTGTGATAGTCAGGAAGCTGATGAGCAAACAGGCTTTTAGCATGGCTGAAAGATAGGGAGAACTCGGTCGTGCCACACCCAGGTATGCCACACCTAGGTGTGGCATTTTTAGGACAAGGCCGCCTTTTGACCTCAATCGTTTATATTTGTCCCCCAATGGCAACCGGCAGGATCATCCTTTCTGAGCAGAAACTCAATCTCGTGCTGGATCGCCTTTCCCACCAACTCATTGAGTACCACGGCGATTTTACAGATACATGCCTGATTGGGATCCAGCCCAGGGGAGTTCCTTTGCTGGAAAGACTGCTACCGCGTGTCAAGTCCTTCGGAAAAGCCAAAGCCATTCAATACGGTATTCTCGACGTTACCTTTCATCGTGATGATTTCCGTACCCGGCAGGGGCCTTTACGTCCTAATGCTATGAAAATGGATTTCCTCGTGGATGATAAAAAGGTCATTCTGGTAGATGATGTGCTCTATACCGGCCGTACCATACAGGCTGCCATCTCAGCGCTCCAGCATTTTGGGCGAGCAGAAAAAATTGAATTATTGGTACTGATTGACCGCCGGTTTAACCGGGACCTTCCGATCCAGTCCGATTATGCGGGTATGGCAGTCGATGCGCTCGACCAGGCCTATGTCAAAGTCGAATGGCAGGATGGCGGAGGAGGCAAAGTCAAGATTTATGCGAACAAAGAAGATGTCAAATAAGCTATGGCGAGTCAGCAACTGAGCACGAAACATCTTCTGGGGATCAAATACATCACCCCTGCTGACATTGAGCTCATTTTCGAGACCACGGATCAGTTTAAAGATGTCATCAATCGTCCGATCAAAAAAGTACCCTCCCTGCGGGATGTAACGATTGCAAACCTGTTTTTTGAAAATTCTACGCGCACGCGCATCTCCTTTGAACTCGCCGAAAAACGCCTAAGTGCAGATACGATCAACTTCAGCGCAAGCTCTTCTTCCGTGAGTAAAGGTGAGACGCTGCTCGATACCGTGAATAACATTCTTTCCATGAAAGTGGATATGGTGGTGATGCGTCATCCCGCTCCGGGAGCGCACATGTATCTATCCAAACGTATTGATGCGAACATCATCAATGCCGGAGATGGTACGCATGAACATCCGACTCAAGCCTTGCTTGATGCTTATTCTATTCGTGAGCGTTTAGGATCTGTTCGTGGAAAGAAAATTGTGATCGTAGGCGATATCAAACACAGCAGGGTAGCGCTGAGTAATATTTATTGTCTAAATAAACTCGGTGCGGAAGTAAAACTATGTGGGCCACCTACCTTAATGCCGAAACATATTGAAAGTCTGGGCGTCAAAGTAGAGCATGATTTACGCAAGGCGCTCGAATGGTGTGACGTCGCTAACGTATTACGCATACAACTCGAGCGTCAACAAATCAAATACTTCCCGAGTTTGAGAGAGTATAGCATGTACTACGGTATCAATCGTCAGGTACTCGATTCTTTATCCAAGCCGATTGTTCTCATGCATCCGGGTCCAATCAATCGGGGTGTTGAAATCTCCAGTGATGCTGCTGATTCGGAGCATTCCATTATTCTTCAGCAAGTTGAAAATGGGGTAGCCGTCAGAATGGCGGTGTTGTATCTGCTCGCAGATAAGAGGGATTGATTGTCCCTAAATGCCTTAAAGGGGACTTCCTTAGTCGTAAGCTGGAGATCTCTCCGCCAAGTCAACGCATCCTTAAAGCAGAACCAAATCTACCCCTTTAGGGGAGATCGTTCGAAGAACGAGAGGGGCACTGACGGATCGCCCATCACTGCTTCAATAACTCAGATTTTTCGTCTTCCTCTCTCCTCATATTCCCTGCTTGCCGTTGGATGGAGTTTTCTCCGCCAATGATACGATGTACAAATCTCCAATCATTGTCTAAGCTCCTCTGATTTCTGTTCTACTTCCTTTTGCATATTCTCTTTATAATCTGCAATCACTCTTTGAACTACAGGATCTGAAGTACCAATAATCTGTGCCGCCAGGATGCCAGCATTTTTTGCACCATTTATGGCTACAGTGGCCACCGGAACACCTCCCGGCATTTGAAGAATAGAAAGCAGAGAATCCCATCCCTCGGTAGTGTTTGAAGTTGATTTTACAGGCACACCAATGACAGGCAATGCTGTAAGGCTGGCAATCATGCCCGGCAGATGTGCCGCGCCACCTGCACCGGCGATGATGACTTTAATGCCACGTCCTGCAGCCTTTTTTGCAAATTCCACCATCTTCTCCGGTGTGCGATGCGCAGAAACAATGTCCAGTTCAAACGGGATTTTAAATTGCGCCAGGATTTCGCCAGCCTGCGACATGACTGGCAGATCTGAATCTGATCCCATAACAATACTGACCAGGGTATGGCTCATGCGATTACTTTGATTTGATCCCGAATAAATGTAGCTGTGCGGATAGCCCGACTGATCACGCGATTGGCTACCGTGATGTGTCCCATTTTTCGAAAAGGCTTGGTTGTCTTTTTTCCATACAAGTGAACATGCACAGAGCCCATCCGTAATGCTTGTTCAATGCCCACATATTTAGCTGGCCCTTCATAACCTTCTTCTCCCAAAATATTGACCATGACCGCAGGTAAATGCAATACCGGATCAATCAAGGGAAGATTACAAATGGCTAAAAGATGCTGTTGAAACTGACTCACATTGCAACACTCAATCGTATGATGTCCACTGTTGTGCGGACGCGGAGCTACTTCATTGATTAACCAGTCACCATCTGTGGTGAGAAATAATTCTACCGCCAGCAGTCCACAAACATCCAGGGATTCAATTACAGCTTGTGCAATCTGGGTGGCTTCAAGTTCGAGAGCAGGACCCAATCCGCTCGGGCAATACAGATATTCGACCAGGTTAGCTTCCGGATGAAACGACATCGCTACCGGTGGAAACGTTTTGATCTCACCGTTTTGATTTCTTGCAGCAATGACTGACACTTCCACTTCAATATCCAGCATCGGTTCTACCAGACAGGCACCTTCCATCAATTTATCCAGGTCTTCCGGAGTTTTGATAATAGCGACACCACGACCATCATATCCACCTGACCTAAGCTTTTGAACAAACGGATAATCAATCACACCGGCTTCGAGTGCATCTTTTACCGAACTGATATTTCCAAAAAGATGTTGTTCGCTCGTGGGCAGACCTTCATCCAGGAAAAATTGTTTTTGCAATGCTTTATCCCGAATGATTTCCAGTGCGGCAGGAGAGGGATGCACAATTTTGCCCATGGCTTCCAGATCGCGAAGGGCATCGAGGTTGACTTTCTCGATTTCGATGGTGATGATGTCCGCATGTTTTCCAAATGCCATCACATCTTCATAGCGTGTAAAGTCACCGGCAACAAACTGGCTGGCAATACCGGCAGCCGGGTCATCCTGGGAAGAATCCAGCACTGCGATTTTCCAGTCCCAGGCTGAAGCAGCTTCACAAAGCATCTTACCGAGCTGACCTCCACCACAAATGCCAATCACTGTTTCTGGAGAAATAAAGGGATTCACGACACGCATCGAAATCGGGGTTATGTGCTGCAAAACTATATATTTTGGGTTGCCCTTCCTTTAAGCAGGTGTTAAAAGCAGGTATCTTTAACACTTATGAATGCGATACTTTTTAAGGAAGCCCGGATGATCAACCGGGGCCGTATCCTGGAGGGAGATTTACTGGTGCAGGGAGACCGGATTTCGCGAATAGATCATTCGATTTCTTTTCCCGGGGCCGTCTTAGAAATCCCGGTGAATGGCAGATATCTGATTCCGGGCCTGATCGATGACCAGGTCCATTTCCGGGAACCGGGGCTGGACCATAAAGGCAGTATTTTCACTGAATCGAAAGCTGGGGTAGCAGGCGGCGTGACCACCTTCATGGAAATGCCCAATACCCGTCCCCCGGCAATTACCCAGGAATTACTCGAGGCTAAATATGAGATCGCTTCCACCCAGGCCTGGGCGAATTATTCGTTCTACATGGGCACAACCAATGACAATTTCGATGAGGTCATGAAAACTGATCCGCGAAAGGTATGTGGAGTGAAAATATTCATGGGTAGCAGCACCGGCAATATGTTGGTGGATGATCCAGGTAGTCTCGATCATTTGTTTGCCTCCTGTCCTTTACTCATCGCAACCCATTGTGAAGATGAAGTTACGGTTCACCGCAACCTGGCTGAAGCGCATGAACGCTATGGGAAGCTCATTCCGCCTTCAGCTCATCCCTGGATTCGTAGCAGAGAAGCTTGTTTTCTAAGTTCATCGTATGCAGTCCAACTGGCAAAAAAACATAATACGCGCCTGCATATTCTGCATATCACTACGGCTGATGAAATCATGCTCTTTGATGCAGGTGATCTGAAACAAAAACGGATCACTTCAGAAGCTTGTGTACATCATCTCTATTTTTCTGATCAGGATTATGTGATGCTGGGTAATCAGATCAAATGTAATCCGGCCATTAAGACTGCCGATGATCGGGATGCTGTGTTTCAGGCAGTGTTGGATGACCGCATTGATGTGATTGCGACAGATCATGCCCCTCATACGTGGGAAGAGAAAATGCAACCTTATGATCAGGCTCCGTCCGGATTGCCCCTGGTGCAGCATCCTTTGCAATTGATGTTGACGCATTGGAAAGGAGGTCGCATCAGTTTAGAGCGAATAGTGGAAAAAATGTGTCATGCACCAGCAGAATGTTTTCATGTTGCGGGTAGGGGATACCTGGACGAAGGAATGGCTGCAGACCTGGTGATGTTGGATCTCGATCATGAGACTGAGGTCACCAGAGATAGCTTGTTGTATAAGTGTGAGTGGTCACCCCTGGAAGGAAAGTCACTTCCCGGGAAGATTGAGGGAACCTGGGTAAATGGTAATCAGGTCTATGATGGTCAGCACATTGTCGGACAGCCGGCGGGTAGGAGATTGGAATTTGAGGTTAGGGTGTAATTGTCCGGGCAGGAAAAATAATTTGAAAAAAAGTGGTGATGGGGGGTAATGTTTTGGGGGATTTTCACACTTATATAAGGAAGGTTTTCCAGAGGTTATCGTCTATATCTTAAACTGACGTTTGAGGCTGGTGGACTATGGCCTTCCTTCTTTCCCTTTCAGCATAGAAAGGATTTCTACGAAATCTTAAAAAAATTTCGAAGCACTTCCCCTATGTCCCTACCCAACAACCTCCGCCAACCTCAACCTCCGATCCACCTCCGGCCTTCCCCGCTCATCCAGTTTGATCGTGATGACTTCGGTTTCCAGGTCATGTTCCAGGAATAAATAATATCCCTTCTCCGCTACCTCTTTTAAAAAAGCAGTTTTTTCTTCCAGCGTCACTAGGGGCCGAATGTCATAACCCATGATGTATGGCAATCCCACATGATGCGCCGAAGGAATTAAATCAGCCGCATAGATCAGTGTGACCTCCGGACTGACTTTGATTTGCGGAAGCATCATCGACTCGGTATGTCCATAACTGAAACGCAAAGAAATATCCCTGCTCCACGCCACTCCTTGCTTTTCAGGTGCATAGTGAAGCACACCTGCTTCCATCAGCGGAACAAAGTTTTCTTTCAGAAAAGAAGCACGTTCACGGGCATTGGGATTCAGTGCCCAGCTATAATGTTTTTGAGTGGTCCAATATTTAGCATTTGGAAAAGCAGGAGAATATATACCTGATGCATCCTTCGATACCGCACCTCCAACATGATCAAAATGAAAATGAGTCAGCAACACATCCGTCACCTCAGCAGGCTCATATCCTGCATTACGAATGGAGTTCATCAACTCTCCATCTCCATTTAAAAAATAGTGACTGAAAAATCGCGCATCCTGCTTGGTGCCTAAGCCTGTATCTATCAATACCACCTGGCTTCCCGTATCAACGAGTAAACACCGCATGGTCCAGTTGCAGAGATTATGATCGTCTGCCGGGATCATGGTGCTCCAGATCGTTTTGGGTACCACGCCAAACATGGCACCGCCATCTAATTTGAAATTGCCGGTATCAATCGAAAAGACTTTCATGTCAGAATCCTATTTTCTTCCGCTTTCCGGGTTCACCATTTTTAAGGCTGGCCATTTGCAGGGCAGTAGCAGCAGCTTCCATTCCTTTGTGGCCATGCTGACCACCGATACGATCTTGTGCCTGTTCGAGGGTATTGGTAGTTAACACCCCAAAGATGACTGGTATACCAGACACGATGCCCAATTGCATGATGCCATTCGCAACCGCAATGGCGATGTATTCATCATGACGAGTTTCACCCTGGATGACACATCCCAGGCAGATGACCGCATCTTTCTTGTCTGCTTTCATCATTTGTCGCGCACCCCAGGGTAGCTCAAAAGAGCCGGGCACCGACATCATTTCAATATTGGATTCTTTGACGCCGGCAGCCAAAAGGGTTTCACGCGCACCTTTGAGGAGCTCCTGCGTGATATCCGCATTCCATTGGGAAGTGACTATACCAATCTTAAAGGATGATCCATCCGGAAGGTTATTCAGCGAAGGAGATGCATCCCTGGAAGCCATGGTTATTTGAGGGCTTCTGCTCGGGCGATGTATTTGTCGATGGAAAGAGCCTCATTGCTGTTAGGATATTTGGCCTTGATCTGACGATAGATCTCAAGGGATTTATCCATTTTGTTTTGAGTCTCGAGTAACAGCGCTTCCTTTTTCATGTAGTAAGGAGTCAGAAGATCACTTTCAGAGTGTGAGGCTGCTTTATGGTAATGTTCGATGGCTTTGTCCATCTGGTTGAGCTCGGAATACACATCACCTAACGTCCCATCTTTAACGGTAGGACCGATGGCGCCGGAAGGATGATATTCATTGATGAAGGTCAGGGCCTGTTCGAAATTTCCAACATTCAAATAGGAAACACCTGCATAAAACTTGGCGAGGTTACCTGCTTTGGTGCCTTTGAAATCCTTGGCAATTTGCAGGAAGCCTGGATAACCGCCTCCAGGATTCTCGAGGGCCATCTGGAACGAATCCTGCTCAAATTGCATCTGGGCCTTCCACATTTGTGACATGGCTTTTTCTTCCTTTGGCTTACGGATCAGGTTAGTATACCCAAACCATCCACCCACGACAATGACGAGGGCAGCCAGGATACCCAGGATGGGTTTTTGATTCCTTTCAAAAAAGGTGGTTGCCTTTACACGTGCCTGAGTTAAGTCCAGGATGGTCTCTTCAGATTTCTTTTCCAGCTTTCTCCTGATCGCCATTGAATACCTAGTTTTTTGTAAAAAAGTGGTGCAAAGGTAAAAAATTCAGGCCATTATGCAATATGATAATTGAATATGGCAAAGGAATTTCCTCCGGTTAATCGACCCATCATGGAACCTTTAAACCAATTACTGTCAGGGACGAGTAGATGAAATCGAGTGCTAAACCAGCAGCTATTCCTGAATAAACGGATAGTCTTCCTGAAGGTAATTGTCTGTAAATAGCTCAGCAGGATCAGGAAATTCAGATGCTTCCGCAAATGCTTCTGCTTCGTCAATCTCTTTAAGTATTACTTGATCAATTTCTTCTAACACTTTATCTGTTAATAATTTATGATCAAGTAAATAAGCCTTCAGTTGATCGATTGGATCCTGGTGTTTATAGGTTTCCAGTTCCTCAGCGGTTCGGTATTTGGCCGGATCCGAAACCGAATGGCCACGATAGCGATAGGTCTTGATTTCCAATAAATACGGGCCTTTCCCAGACCTCACATGCGCAGCAGCTTCTGCCATCGCATAGTGTGTCTTCATGACATCCATCCCGTCGACCGAGGAAGAAGGCATTTCAAAAGATGCCCCCAATTTGTAAAGATCAGTCACATTACTGGTCCGGCTCACGGAGGTACCCATGGCATAATGGTTGTTTTCCACCACATAAAGCACCGGCAACTTCCAGGTCATAGCCATGTTGAAAGACTCATATAAGGCACCCTGACGGGCAGCTCCGTCACCAAACATGGTCAGGCAGATATTTTCCGAACTCCTGTATTTCTCGGCAAATCCAATCCCTGTACCAATAGGAATCTGAGCACCGACAATCCCGTTTCCTCCGAAATAGTGATGTTCTTTCGAAAAGAAGTGCATGGATCCTCCCTTGCCTTTATTCACCCCGGTAGCTTTTCCAAACAACTCAGCCATACAGGCATTGCTCGAAACTCCGCGACACAGAGCAATGCCATGTTGACGGTACGCGGTCACAATCGGGTCCGTGGGTCTCAGGGCTGAAGTAATCGCTGCTGCAATGGCTTCCTGTCCAATATACACGTGCAGAAAACCACGGATCTTATTGACCGAATACATTTTCAGGGCTCGTTCTTCGAACCTCCGGATACGTATCATGGTTTCATACCAATGACGATAAGTTTCCTGATCAATTCCATTCGCCCCCGAACCGGTCTGCGTACTTCCCTTTTTTTCTTTCACCTGAGCCATAAAAACTATATTAGCCGCCTGACAAAGATACGTGTATCTGCTAAACTCTGCCCATGAAGCCGCTGACCGTACAACAGGTCAACCTGACGCATTTCCGTAATTACGTCTCGGCTCCCTTTTCCTTTGGCGACCGCTTCAACCTGGTCTCCGGGCTCAATGGCCTGGGTAAGACCAATCTCCTGGATGCTATCTACTATCTCAGTGTAGGTAAAAGTTATTTTTCACCTTACGATCAGCGGATTGTGCTTCATGGCCAGCAAGTATTCCGGCTGGAGTCTACGCTTAGGAAAGGAGAGGAAGATCACAGGCTGATTATTAAGGTTCGACCCGGTCAGACTAAAGAAGTGGTTTTGGATGGTCAGCCGCTGCTGAAAATCAGTGATCATCTTGGATTTATACCCATCGTGTTTTCTGCACCCCGGGATATCGAACTCGTAACGGGAAGCAGTCATGCGCGAAGACGTTATGTAGATCACTTGCTCTGCCAGCTTGATCCGGTTTATCTCAAAGCCCTGATGGATTACAACCATATCCTGCAAATGCGCAATGCGGCACTCAAACAGGAGATGGCAGATCTGGTACGACTGATCTCTGCTTACGATGCGCAGTTGGGTCCATTAGCGACTTTTATTTTTGATAAAAGAAAATGGCTTGCCGAGGCGCTCCGCCCATTACTCGAACATACCTACGCGTCGTTGGCAGGAGGTAAAGAAAGTATCACCTGTGAATATTCATCACAACTGAATGAATTCTCCTACCCGGTATTGGCAGATCGGTTTTGGGAAATGGATAAGGTCACTCAACGGACCAATGCCGGTATTCACAAAGATGATTTTGATCTCAGCATTCGCGATATGGCGGCAAAGGAATATGGTTCACAAGGTCAGATCAAATCGCTGATCTTTTCCCTGCACCTGTCCAAATACAAACTCCTCCGGGATGAGAAAGGCTATTTCCCGATCCTGGTGTTGGATGATGTGTTTGATAAACTGGATGATCAGCGATTGCATCGTCTGATGGAAATCCTGGCCACGGAAGATTATGGCCAGATCTTTATTTCAGACACCAGTCGCGATCGCCTGTTGCGAAGTGTCCCACATCAATTGGTGCATGAAATCATGCTGGAATCCTAGCTCATGAGCTTTCCAACGGCGGCGACCGAAAAGGCGTAATTTTACACCATGACGATGAGAGGAGACAATAACCGGCCATTGAAGGAATGGCTCCAGGTATTTACCCAGTCTCCACAACTGCGCGATAAGATATATCAAACCCGCATTGAAAAGACCTGGGCTGAAGTGATGGGTCCCGTGATCAAAGGCTACACCCGAAAAATTAAACTTGAAAACCAGGTGCTCACACTTTTCATCGATTCCGCTTCGCTGAAATCCGAATTGACCATCATGAAAGCGCAAATCATTTCCACCCTCAATGAAAAACTCGGAGAGGCTTTTATTAAAGACGTGAAAATTTTTTGATCAGCGAAAGGTTTCACCCTTCGCAATGCTAATTACGCCTTTACAGGGCTTTGTGTTTTATTGAGCGTTTGCTACCAATCTTTAACCGCTCTGCGGTTTGTGAGTTTATCCAGTAAATCTCTGACAGGCTCTTACGCTCTTACGCTCTTACGTTCTTACGTTCTTACGTTCTTACGTTCTTACACCTTCGTCTGCGCCGGCTCATACTCCACACCCTTCATCCTCGCTTTCACTTTCGCCTTGCCCTTTGTTACTGCTGCCAGTTTCATAGCATTCACCACATCTACCATACCTCCTGAAACAGAAAGGTCACTGGACTTAACGGTATCATATGTACCTGGCTCAATCACGGAATCCGGAAGTTTGCGCACGGATTTAATCAGAATATCTTTTACCTGCATCGCAGAAAGAGAAGGGTAGCGCGAACGAATCAATGCTGCTATACCCGCGACTACCGGAGAAGCCATACTCGTGCCGCTGGCATAATCATACAGACTGTCGGGAATCGTAGAATAGATATAAACACCGGGAGCAAATACATCTACTTCTGTTTTTCCATAATTGGAAAATTCTGCAATGCTGGATTCACCGCCTTCCGGTCCGACAGCACCTACAGAGATCATATTGTTGGCGCGCTTAGGACCAAACAATCCTTTCTTTAAATAAGTATCATTCGGAAAATTTCCGGTTTCATCCACATTCGCACTTTCATTGCCTGAACCATGGACGATCAATACATCATGACGGGCTGCATATTTAATAGCATCATCAACCCATTTTTTCTGAGGAGAATATCCTTTTCCAAAACTCATGTTGATGACCTGTGCGCCATTGTTGACCGCATATAAAATCCCATTAGCCACATCTTTATCCCGCTCATCACCATCGGGCACCACTTTCACCGGCATGATCGACACGTGATCTGCAATGCCATCCATGCCCTGGCCATTGTCCCTAACAGCACCAATGATCCCTGAAACGTGCGTTCCGTGATAAGCAAAATCACCTTTCACATTGTTGTTGCCATAAGTGTGATTGGAAAAGTCGAGATATTGATCACCCACAATCTTGCGGGAATCATATTCTGTATTGTAACTGTAATTGAGTACGCTTTCCTGCGCTGATTTTTCTTCTTTAAACTGATCTTTAGCTTGCTGGATCAGCCAGTCGATACTTTCCACCTGGATGCCTTGTTCCTGAACGTTCCGAATGATTTTTGCAGCAATCTGCACACCTTCGTTTTCTGACTTTTCAAGCACCTCTACATTTAGCGAATCACCTTTCAATTCAGCTTTAGCAGCTTCAAGGGCTTCCATGACTTTATTTTCCAGTTGTCCTGCCTGATCCAATTGCTCTTTGGCGGCTGCAACTTTAGATTCAATCGTTTCCTTCATTTGAAGAAATTCTTCATACTCCTTTTTCTTTTTGCCGGACAGCTTAGCAGGATCCACGTTTGCCCATTTGGGTTTTTCCATCGCGTAGACACGGGTGATTTCAAACGTTTCTTTGTTGACACTGGTGCCATTTGGTCCACCGAGAAAATTCCAGCCATGGACGTCATCTTTATAACCGTTACCGTCATCATCTACCTGGTTGCCTGGAATCTCACCAGGGTTTGACCAGATATTAGGCTTCAGGTCCGGATGGTCAGTATCCACGCCGCTATCCAATACTGCTACAATGATGGTCTTAGGTTTGGCAGCAGGTGCAGTGGCATACCAGTCTGCAGCACGGATTCCATTTGGGGAATCGGATTCAGGCCCCTGGAGGAACCAGTGTTCAAATGCATGTTCGTCCTGGGCGGAAACCGACAAACCGGTGAAAACGAAACAGAGGGAAAGCAGTAATAGCACGTGGAATCTCATGGGAATAGAATAAGAGTTCGGTAGGTTAATGAAATGAAACACAAGGATAACAGATTGTTCAGTTACAGCCTATAATTTTGGATTAAGGCCTGTTTTCCAGGGATAGAACGCTGGCAAAAGCAATTTAGGTTCTTGGCCTTAGTGCCAAGCCCTATCTTTGAACCGTAGAGGGCCCATGATGGTTACTAATGGTGTGATCCAAATGAAAAATTTTGCACGGAATTAGGATTTTATTTGCAATTATCCTCGGGCTTGCAGGCAGTCAACGGCTGTGTAGCCAGGGGGAGTTTGGCATAGTAGCAGGCATTTCCAATTACCAGGGAGATTTGGCTTCTTATTCCACGGAAGCTGGTTTTCGTGCTCTCATTGGTCCGGTATTGGGTCTTCATCTGGGGATAGAAAAATCCAAAGCTTTCCAGTTGCGAAGCGATTTACTGTATCTCCGCCTTTCAGGAGACGATGCCCTGGCCGATAAGGAAGACACCCGCGCCCGGAATCTTGATTTCAGATCTCCAGTCTTTCAGTTAGCCGCCGGTGCCGACTGGAATCTCTTCGGATTTTCACAGGAAGAATCCACTGACTTTTCTCCGTATTTGTCTTTAGGAGCCAGCTTGTTTTACATGGACCCCAGGACCACGTATCAGGATAAAACTGTCCGGTTGCATCCACTGGGTACTGAAGGGCAATACCTGGATACATTTAATCAAAAACCATACAGTCTCTTTCAGCCATCCCTGCAATTTGGAGGAGGATTAAAATTTTTGACACGGGGGAAAATCGTGATTGCCCTCGAAGCCATGATGTCTTACACCTTCACAGATTACATCGATGACGTTAGCACGATCTACATTACCTATCCGGATTTGTTAGCTCAGGCCGGGGAATTGACGGCAGCATTAGCCAATCGGCAGGGTGAATTACTTGGTACTGATCCGGTGGTGGTAGATACTGGTTTGCTGCGAGGCAATCCCAAAACCAAAGACTTTTTTGGAGTCATTACCCTTCGGGTGAGTAAACCCTTTGCCATCTCGACAAGACATTTCAAACTCCGGGGACAGAAAGGCAAAAGGATTCATTGTCCTAAGTTCTGATTACCCTATTTTCACACTGTTTTGAGCTCTCCGGTTGATATCCTGAAACAATATTGGGGCTATTCCCATTTCCGTCCGTTGCAGGAGGAGATCATTCAGCATGTACTGGATAAAAAAGATGTACTGGCCCTCTTGCCTACCGGTGGAGGCAAATCGCTTTGCTACCAGGTGCCTGCCATGTTGCTGGAGGGAATTACGTTAGTGATTTCTCCACTCATTGCTTTGATGAAAGATCAGGTGAGTCGTTTGAAAGAAGTGGGCATTGAAGCCACTGCGATTTATACCGGCATTCGTCAACAGGACATCGATCGATTTTTGGATAATGCACAATTTGGAAAAACGAAACTGCTATACATCTCGCCGGAACGATTACGCAGTGAACGATTCCGTCAGCGGCTTCAACACCTTCCCGTTAAACTTTTGGCAGTGGATGAAGCGCACTGCATTTCACAATGGGGACATGATTTCAGGCCTGCCTACCTGGAGATAGGAGAGATCAGGGAGATGTTTCCGAAAGTACCCATCCTCGCGCTCACTGCTTCTGCGACGAAGGAAGTCGTCTCCGAGATGCTGGAGAAATTGCGCATGCCACAAGCCATGGTAGTGCGGGATAGTTTCGCCCGGAAAAACCTCCACTATCATGTGATTCACCGACAGGATCATATGCCCTACATCACCAGGTTGCTTCAAAAAAATCAGGGGAGTGCGATTGTGTATGTTCGGCATCGAAGAAAAACGGCAGAACTTTCTAACTGGTTACATACGCAAGGTCTTCAGGCCAGCGCTTATCATGGAGGAATGGAACTGGTTGCCAGGGATATGATCCAGGAAGCGTGGATTAAATCTCATCAGGGCGTGATGGTCGCCACGAACGCATTTGGCATGGGCGTCGACAAACCAGATGTTCGATTAGTGGTGCATTATGATCTTCCTCCTGGTTTGGAAGAATATTACCAGGAAGCCGGACGAGCAGGGCGTGATGGCAAAGAGGCATATTGCATTGTGGTCGTTAAGCCTTCGAGTATTGAACAATTGAAGACGAGAGTGGAAGCTGCCTTTCCGCCTTTGGAAGAAATCAAAAAAGTATATCGTTGTCTTCATTTGTATTTTGATCTCGCTGTGGGTTCAGGAAAGGGAGAGACGTTTGATTTTGATCTGCAAGAATTTGCAACCAGATTCCAGCTCAAACCTGCCGAGGCATACCAGGCATTAACCATCATGGCGACTGATGGATGGTTGGCGATGGATGAAAGTGCGATAAAGGGAAGCACCATACAAATCGTGACCGATATGGATACCCTGTATCAGCATCAGCTTGCCGACCCGATGGTAGATCTAATCACAAAGGCCATGTTGCGAGGTTATGAAGGTTTATGGATATCCCCGGTGAACATTGCTGAAAACAGGCTCGCTAAATTTCTGAATTGGCCATTGGCGCAGGTGATTAAGCAATTGCAGCGTTTGCATGCGCAGGGGGTGGTGGACTACCGTAAACCTGAGGCCAAAGAACAAATCACGTTATTGCGGGAGCGGGTTCCCGAACAAAACTTTACCATCGATCAAAGAGCCTATGCGTTTCGAAAGGAGCGTGCGATCAATCGAATGAATTTCATGATAGGGTATTTGGATGAAGAAGTCGCTTGCCGGGAAAATTTTATTCGGTCTTACTTTGACGATGTGTCTTCCGAACCTTGTGGAAAGTGCGATCAGTGCATTCAGCGGAAAAATGAAACTAAGCGTTCAGGAAAAGGAATTTACCAGGCGCTTCAGGATAAAGAAGGAATCACGGTAAAGGATTTTTTAGCGAATTATCAATTGGAACAACAGGGGCCGGTGAAACAGCAATTGCGACAATTAGCCGAAGAAAATAAGATCAGGATCATTGACGATAAAATCTATGCGGGCTCTAAATGAAGACTAAACCTCATCTCATCCTCACGGTGACGAATGACCTGACCTATGATCGTCGCATGCAACGTATTGCTGCAGCATTGGTCTATGGCGGATTTGATGTGACGCTGACTGGGCGCAAGCTTCGAAATTCAATTCCCTTTTCTGCCGATGCCTACCTGGCGAAACGAATCAAATGTTTTTTTGAAAAAGGATTTCTGTTTTACGCCGAATATAATCTCCGTTTGTTTTTTTGGTTGCTTGGAAAATCGTTTGACATCGTCTGCGCCTGCGATCTCGATACGGCGTTGCCGGTGCGTATGGCAGGCTTCTTAAAGGGAAAGAAAACAGTGCTGGACGCCCATGAGTTTTTTACCGAAGTGCCGGAAATTGCCCATCGTCGCGGAGTGAAGCGTGTTTGGGAGTGGATTGGAAAAAGAACCGTGCCTGGCTTTGACCTTCGATACACAGTAGGAGATGAACTGGCGCGCATTATGGGTGAAAAATATCGTAGCCCATTTGGTGTCGTACGGAATATTGAACCGGTATCCCTAAATACATCTGGCAGCAGTAATCCGGTAACAAACAGGAAAAAAATTATCCTTTACCAGGGTGCGATCAACGTAGGAAGAGGATTGGAAGTTTCGATTTTAGCAATGAGCCAACTTCCGGAATGGTCCCTTTGGCTTGCCGGTGAAGGTGATATTTCTGAAAAATTAAAAACCCTTGTGCACGAAAAAGGACTGGACGAGCAAGTGACATTTAAGGGATGGATCATGCCCTCCGCCTTACCCGAACTCATGGCGCAGGCAAGGTTAGGTATTAACCTGAGAGAAGCCACCAGTCAGAATGATTACTATTCACTTCCCAATAAATTTTTCGATTTTATTCATGCCGGTCTTCCTTCCATCAATATGGCTTACCCGGAGTATCAAAACATCATGACGGATTTTCCCTGCGGCATTTTAATCGATGAAGTAAATGTCGATAGCGTGGTGAAGGCTATCCGCGAAGTGGAGGAACATCCTGAAAAATGGCAACAAATGTCAGTAGCCTGTGTAGAGGCAGCCCGGCATTTTACCTGGGAACATGAATCAGAAAAACTGATCCGGTATTATCACGATCTCTGGCAGGAAAATTAAACTAGCCCTTCAGATCCGGATCCAGTTTTCCGGCAAGATCCAGCAGAAACGTATACTCCATCGAAATTTCCTTATACGCTTTGAATCGACCCGAAGCACCACCATGTCCGGCTTCCATATTGGTATGCAGCAACAATGGATTCTGATCCGTTTTCATGTCGCGCAATTTGGCCACCCATTTAGCGGGTTCGAAATATTGCACCTGGGAATCATGTAATCCGGTCATCACCAACATCGGGGGATAATTTTTCGCTTCAACATTGTCATAAGGCGAATAGCTCTTCATGTAATCGTAATACTCCTTATTCTTCGGATTTCCCCATTCATCGAATTCTCCCGTCGTAAGAGGGATCGATTCATCCAGCATCGTAGTGACCACATCCACGAACGGAACCGCAGCAATCACACCTGCCCATAACTCAGGAGCCATATTGTACACCGCGCCCATTAATAAGCCTCCAGCGGAACCACCCATCGCAAATAATTTTTTACTATCGGAATATTTATGCTCGATCAGGTATTTTCCGCAATCGATAAAATCATAAAAGGTGTTTTTCTTCTTCAGCAATTTTCCATCTTCATACCATTGACGACCCATTTCCTGGCCACCCCGGATATGGGCAATTGCATAAACAAAACCCCTGTTGAGCAAACTCAGTCTCGACATGTTAAAACTTGGATCCATGCTATATCCATAAGATCCGTATCCGTATAACAGGCAGGGACTGGTTCCATCCAGCTTAGTGTCTTTATGATAAACTATGCTGATGGGGACTTCCACCCCGTCCCGCACCTTAGCCATGATCCGCTCACTACGGTAATCGGAAGGATTGAAACCACCCAGGACTTCCTGTTGCTTCAGCAACACCTTTTCTTTGGTTTTAGTGTTGTAGTCGTAGGTGGTGCTGGGTGTGGTCAGCGATTGATAATTGATACGAAGTATGTCCGTATCAAATTCAGGATTGGTAGCAACGGAAGCCACATACGCATCTTCATCAAAAGCAATGTAATGCTCACTGCCCTGAAAAGGCATGATCCTGATCTGAGTAATACCAGCCTTTCGCTCTGAAAGCACCATGAAATCTTTAAAGGCCTGCATACCTTCCAGCAACACATCTGCCCGATTAGGCACCACTTCCACCCAATGACTTTCTTCTGTCTGGTGTAACGGTGTTTTCATCAGTCTGAAATTCAGTGCATCTTTATTTGTACGCACATACCAAACGTCTCCGTAATGTTCGATGCCATACTCAAGCCCTCGTCTCCTCGACTGAAACATGGAAAACGGAGCATCCGGTTTCATCGCATCTACAAACTGGTATTCATCAGATAGGGTAGAGGTTGATCCCAGTACAAGAAATTTCCTGGATTTTGTTTTATAGATGAATACATTAAACGTTTCATCTTGTTCCGCATAAACTAACTGATCCTGCTTAACCGGTGTACCAAGTTTGTGTTTAAAAATTCTGTTTTCACGCAGCGTCTCATCCTTGGTAGAATAGAAAATGGTTTTGTTGTCTTCTGCCCATACTGCATATCCACCGGTGTTAGGGATCATATCCGGAAGCAGTTGTCCGGTGGTGAGATCTTTAAACCGCAGGGTATAAATTCTCCGGCTTAGGGTATCTTCCCCATAGATCATCATTTTATTATCAGGACTTACGGAACGGCTGGCTACGGAATAATAATCATAAGGCTTAGCCAGCTCATTGACGTTGAGCATGACTTCTTCAGCAGCATCCATGCTCCCTTTTTTGCGGGAGTGAATCGGGTATTCCTGGCCCTCTTCGTACCGGGTGAGGTAGTAGTAACCATTTTCAAGGTAAGGCACTGACATATCGGTTTGCTTGATGCGACCGATGAGTTCATTATAGAGTTTATCCTGAAACGCCTTGGTGTGCGCCAGCATCGTATCAGAGTAATTGTTCTCCGCAGTGAGGTAGTCAATGACTTCCGGATTCTCCCGCTCATTCAGCCAGTAATAAGGATCCTGGCGGGTATCCCCGTTAATGGTCAGTTCCTTTGGCTTTTTGGTTGCAATAGGGGTAGGCAGGTTTTTTTCAGACATATGAAGGAGTGGACTGTTGGTAGCTATCTCTGATGAAGAGCCGGATTTACAATGGATCAGGATTAATCCGGTGAAAACCAGGAGTGAACAGGCCAGGATATTGATAAGTTTCATGCTAAGGTAAAGGATTAGGTAAACTGAACGGATTTGGAGCAAGATGCTGAGTTTTTGATCCCTTTGACAGAAGGGTGGTTAAACATAGCGAACAATTACAGCTGAATCCCGGAAATTATACGGATAACATGGAATGTTCTATTAACCGATAATCTTCCATGAGGAGCCATGGTGTTGGTAAAATGGGTTTTTATGACGACCCGGTGGCTAATCCATTACCTTTGGAGTTAACCTGATTGAGATGACTGCACAGACGACCTCCGACCTGATTATGATCCGCCCGGCAGCTTTTGGCTTTAATGCTGAAACAGCGGCTAACAATACCTTCCAGCAACGGCCAGATTTGGAACAACATGAGATACAGGAAAAAGTACTCAGAGAATTTGATAACCTGGTAGCCAGGTTGCGCCAGGAAGGATTAGATGTCAGAGTATTTGAGGATACCTCCGATCCGGTCAAACCTGATGCCATTTTCCCAAACAACTGGGTTTCTTTTCATGATGATGGGCGAATCGTAACCTACCCTATGTATGCACCCTTGCGTCGCCTGGAGCGTAGAAATGATATCCTGATCAGAATTGCGGAGGATGCAGCTTTCAATGAAAAAGTAGATCTCGAAGATTACGAAGCAGAACAAAAATTTCTAGAAGGCACTGGAAGTATGGTGCTGGACCGAGTTGCGAAAATCGCATATGCCTGTCTCAGTCCCAGAACCGATGCGGAAGTATTGGATCGCTGGTGTGAGATCATGGATTACACGCCGTTTACGTTTGCAGCCACCTTTGATGGAAAGGACATTTATCACACCAATGTCATGATGGCCATCGGTGATGGTCTTGCAGTAGTTAGTTTGGATGTGGTAGAACCTGCCAGACGTCAGGCATTAGAGCATCAACTGGAATCCACAGGACATGAAGTAGTCTTGTTGACTGAAAAACAAATTGGTGCATTTGCGGGCAATATGCTGGCCGTGCGTAATAAAAAAGGGGACCAACTGATGGTAATGTCAGGCTCCGCTTTTAGAAGTCTCACACCGGAGCAAGTGGCGACGATTGAAAAACATGCCCGTATTATTTACAGTGATGTGGATACAATTGAAGGAATCGGCGGAGGGAGTGTGCGCTGTATGATTGCGGAGAATTTTCTCCCGCATATTTAAATATTTTCCATATTATTTATTTATATTTATTCAGGGCTTAGGTGATTCTCAACCTGTCTTTCAGGATACTAAAGGTTTACAATCTTTTGACCTCGCAGTACATCTCCCGGCTGCCATAGGTAATACATTTGGATTTTAATTTCACGTGTAAATAACTGAAAATGAAAATATTATTACTTCTTCTGAGTTTATTCACCGTCAGCCTGGCGATCGGTCAGGGTACGACAACCGGATCGATCAGCGGCAAAGTGACTGACCAAACCGGAACTACGCTGCCAGGGGTCACCTTAGTAGCAGTACACACGCCTTCAGGTACAACCATTGGCACCGTAACAAATGAAGACGGACTGTATCGTCTCGAAAATTTGAGAGTCGGGGGTCCGTATACCCTGAAAGCCACCTATACAGGCTTTGGAGAAACCCAACTGGAAGGTATCGAAGTACGCATCGGAGAATCGCAAAAATTTGATTTCAAGTTGCTGGAAGCCACGGTTGAATTGACCACAGTCGAAGTAACCGCTTCAGCTGGAAACACAGGTGAAAATGCCGGAGCCAGTACTCAAATCAGTACGGAAGCCATCGAAAAAATTCCTACGCTCAACAGGGATCTGGATGATTATCTCAGGCTCACTCCACAGTCGGCCGGATATAGTGGAGGTACTACGTTCGGTGGTGTTAATAATCGCTACAATGCCATTTACATTGATGGTGCGGTAAACAATGATGTGTATGGAATTGGGTCCTCCGGAACCAATGGTGGTCAAACCGGGATCTCTCCTTTTTCAATTGATATCATTGACCAGGTGCAGGTAGCCCTTTCACCCTATGATGTTTCTTTGGGTGGATTTGCAGGTGCTGCTATCAACGCTGTGACCCGTTCTGGTACGAATACCTATAAAGGCACAGCCTATTACTTCACCCAAAATGAAGGTTTTGTAGGCAAGACTAATCAGCAACTCATTGACCGGACACCTGCAGATGACAAACCCATCAAGGTTGCTGACTTTAGTAAAAACACTTTTGGAGCATCTTTCGGAGGCCCTGTCATTAAAGACAAATTATTCTTTTTCGTGAATGCTGAAATTCAACAGGATGCTACACCATCACCTTTTAATTTCGGGACGTATGGTGGTAACGATGTGGCGGATTCACTCGCTATCCTTCGTAACTATTTGTTGGAAACTTATCAGTTTGATCCCGGCAGTGTAGATAATATCGAGGATGAACTGGATGGGTTAAAATTTTTTGGAAAACTTGACTGGAATTTGAGCTCGAATCATCGTCTTTCTATTCGACACAATTACACGAAAGCAGAGCAGTTTGACCTCACTCCCCATGCTTCTAACCAGATCAATTTTTCAAGTACCGGTATTTATTTTCCGAGCATTACGAACTCCTCGGCAGTTGAACTTAACAGCCGTTTTGGAAATAATAAAAGCAATAATCTCATCCTTGGATATACCACCGTTCGGGATGATCGCGATCCAAACGGAGCCAATTTTCCATATGTGATTATCGAAGATGGCGGATCGAACACCGTACGATTCGGTTCGGAAGAATTTTCTACCGGAAACAAACTTGACCAGGATATAATTTCAGTGACCGACAATTTTAAAATCTACAGTGGTCCGCATACATTCACGATTGGGACACATAATGAATTCTACAGCCTGTACAATTTATTCCTGGGCCAAAACTTCGGAACCTATCGCTACACCAGTGTAGCTGCATTCATGGATCCAACTCAGACAGCTAAGGAGTATGACAGAGCGTATTCCCTGGTGGATGACATTACCGGAGACGGAAGTGCCGCTGCCGCAGATTTTAATGCGATGCAACTTGGATTATTTGTTCAGGATGAATGGGTCGTCAACAGTAAGTTTTCATTATCCGGCGGGATCCGGGTAGATGTGCCGATCATCACGGATGATCCGAACATTGATCCGAATTTTAATTCCGTGGTATTGCCAAAGCTGAGAGCGCAATATGAAATTGCGAATGAAACAGTAGGAGGGAAAGCTCCTGACGGCCAATTGATGATTGCTCCACGCTTAGGATTTACTTACGTGATCAATGAAGCACACAAAGCGAAATTGCGCGGTGGTGCAGGAGTGTTTACCAGCCGTATTCCATTTGTGTGGCCAGGGGCAATGTTCAATACCAATGGTTTGATTCAGGGGAGAGTGGATGAGACTACTGCAGGAGAACCTATCTTCTTCCGTCCCGATGTAAATAATCAATACAAGAATGCAAATTTCGTAGCCCCTTCAGGAGATGTGAATTTGTTTACCACGGATTTCAAATATCCACAGGTATTCAAAGCAAGCCTTGGATTCGATATCCAATTGTTTGAAGGAGTAAAGGCGACCCTGGACGGTATTTACACGAAGACCATGAATAATGTTTTGTACACTAATATCAACAGTGACCAATCCACATCGAAAACGTGGACAGGCACACCTGATGTGCGTACCGTTTATCCGCGGAAAGCTATTGATGCCACCTATGGATCTATTTATCTGGGCTCTAATACGAAAGAAGGAGATACTTATAGTATTTCTGCTTCCCTGGCTAAGCAATTCGATTTCGGACTGAATGCATCTCTGGGATACACCTTTGGAGATGCCCATGGATTGAATGAAGGAACTTCTTCTCAAAATTCTTCTCAATGGAGAGGCCAGATGACTCAGGGATTAGGACGTAATAACCCTGTCTATGGACGTTCAGATTTTGCTATCGGCCAGCGGTTGATGGCAGTGTTGAGCCAGGACATTAACTGGGGTGGAAGTAAATCCTTCACGACCTCTATTGGTTTGTTCTATGATGGTATGGCAGGTAGCCCCTATTCGTATGTGATCGGTGGAAATAATGGAAGAAACCTGAATAATGACCTTGGAAGTACCAGTAATAATCGCGCACTGGTCTGGATTCCTACGGATGCATCTCAGATTCACCTCGTAGACTATATGCCTTCCGGAGGAACCACGGTGACCGCTGCTGAACAATGGACCAACCTCAATGCCTTTATCGAAGCGGATCCATATCTCAGCGAACATCGCGGACAGTATGCAGAAAAGAATTCAAACTGGATGCCGTTTACTTCCTTTCTGGATCTTTCCCTGCGTCAAAATTTAGGACTGACGGTGGGTGGCAATTCGCATGCCTTGCAATTGAGCCTGGATGTATTCAATCTTCCCAACCTGATCAACAGTGACTGGGGAGTACGTTATTCTGTTCCGGGTGATTTCAACAACTTCTTCCTCTATGATTTTGCAGGATATGAAGCGGATGGCACTACGCCTAAATTTAATTTTACCTATGGCACCCGTAATGGAAAAGATGCCTTTAACATCAGTGATTTTTCATCACGCTGGCAAATGCGTCTTGGTGTGAGGTACCTGTTTAATTAAGGTAAAGATTCACCTTTGAATGAAAAGCGCTCTTCCAGGAAGGGCGCTTTTCATTTAGAAAGGATATATTTGAACATTCCCCTGCAGGGTGACATTATAGTATCAAAATCAAGCTGTATGAATTTCAAAATTTTACCTTCCTTTCTTGTTCTCTTCTTGACCGGGCTTGGGCTCATCCATGCCCAGGTGATCATTAATGAAATCAGTTATAATCCGCCAGAATCAGGTAATGATTCCCTGGAATATATCGAGCTCTACAATGCCGGAGCAAGCGCAGTCAATCTCGATGGCTGGCATTTTACGACCGCCATTGAGGATACGATTCATGGAGTCTCAATCGCGGCGGGAGGCTATTATGTAGCGGCCATCAATGCGGCAGCCATGCAGCATGTTTTTGGAATCTTTACGCATCAATGGACCATTGGTGCTTTGAATAATACCGGAGAAACCATTCGATTATTGGATAATACAGGTACCCTGGTGGACAGTGTTGCCTACAAAGACAAAGATCCGTTTCCCACAGAAGCGGATGGATCAGGTCCTTCCCTCGAATTGGTGGATCCTGCTCTCGATAATAACCTGGGCGCCAACTGGCAAATCAGTGGTAACGGCACAGGTGTCATCATCAATGGGTTTGAAGTTTTTGGTACACCCGGTGCAGAAAATTCAGGCGGCGGTTCAGGTGGACCTGCAGTCACCATCAATGCAGCTGACCTTAAGTTCACGCCGAAAGATGTCGTGGTAAAAGTGGGAGATGTGATCCGTTGGGTAAATGGAGATGGTGAATTGCATAATGTGAATGGCCAACAATCAGAATATCCGGACAATCCTGCCAGCATTTATAGCGGTGCGCCGGATGCAAGTTTATGGCAGTTTGATTACACGGCTACTACGGTGGGTCATTACGATTACAAGTGTGATGTTCATGCAGGTCTTGGAATGGTCGGTACCGTAAACATTTATGATCCGCTTACATATACCGATTTTGATCTGGATGTTCTTAGGATTACCGATGGAGTAAATGGAGACCATTTGTTTGATGGAGTTCCTACACGGGTTACAGGAGTAGTGCATGGAATTAATTTCCAGCCAACCGGATATTCCTTTTATGTAATCAATTCGGATAATGTGGGTATCAATGTTTTCGCACCAGCTCCCCTTAGTTATACAGTGCAAGAGGGAGATCTTATCACCGTTTCTGGTACGATTGATCAGTTTAATGGGTTGCTCGAAATAACACCGGATGGCATTGAGGTGATCAGTACAAATCAGCCAACGGTGCCGAGTCAGGAAATTGATTTGCCATCAGAGTCCACAGAAGGAAGTCATGTGTTTATTGTCATGGAAACAGACAGTATCGTTGACACCGGTGCCAGTGGCCGAAACCTGTATGGTAAAAATGAAAATGGCGAGCAGGTCTTAGTGAGGGTAGATGCGGACTCAGAAGCTTACGATGTCATTCCTGAACCCGGCTCTGGATTTTATGGGGTGGATGGTGTCGGCACTCAATTTGATTCCAGTTTCCCTTATACCGATGGTTACCAGGTTTTGGCTTTCTACTTCTTTCCATTACCCGGATTTCCCATCCTGAAGGCTGACGCGATCAGTATGAAACCAAATCCTGCGCAGGACAACCTGGCGCTGGAAAGTGAACTGCAAATCAATGAAGTTGAGATCCATGCGCTGGATGGAAAATTGATGCAGACTGTAACCCTGGGCGCAGGTCATGGAAATATCAACATCAGTGCACTTCCGGAAGGATTATTTATTGTAAAAGCAATCACTAAGGAAGGCATCTGGACTTCGAAAGTATTGGTACAACGATAATCTCCTTTGATCATAAAAAGAATGGGAATGTAGTCACACTGCATTCCCTTTCTTTTTTACTATTGCAGGTTGCTTTTGAACATCTCCAGGAATTCCTCCTTCCGCTTCAGTTTATACTGCATGATCCAACGAGGGTGGGGGAGCGGCACTACCCTTTTCCACCACTGATGCTGATCATTTAATTTTTTCAAATTGTCATAATTCTTACCCTGGCCAAGGCAGAATACCTTTTCGGAATTACAACCAAACGTTCGTTGCGTTTCAATATTCTTTACGATAAAGGGTTCAAGTACTTTTAACGTCACCGGATCGTCATAGTAATTGTAATTGGTCCCGTTTTTCATTAAACCCAAAGGGCATAAGGACGCAATGTAAAATCTGGCAAAGAATGCTTCAGGTATGCCGCATCGATCGATCATCTCATACATAAACACACTCGAGAGTTCCTGTTTTTTGGGAAAGGAATTGGGTATTCCGATTTTCTCCAGGCGAATCGGGTCTGTAAAAGGAACACCTGTGACACCAGCGCCAAAGCGGCCTGGATTTATGCCCAGGATAAATGTTCGGGGGTTTTGGTCTGCATAGAATGCTGCATAAAACGATTTCATGGCAAACTGGGTAGCCGGATCATCGTATGGATAGATCCATTCTACCGGTTTTTGCAACCGGATGTCTGTTTTCAGGGTTAAGTGATACTGCATCACCTGGTCGCCAAAGTGCATCGCCTAAAAATAGGATTTGCATTTGATGCTGGTGGGAAATTAGGCATTAAAGCAATACTTTAATTGCGCTTCAAGTTATGGTTTAACTCATTGGCTAAACCGGAAGATTTACTTTTAAAAAATGACAAGAGAAAAGATGTTATCGTTAGCCAGTTTTTTGGTGATGTCGACGTGGTTGAGTTGCCTGACGATCGGGCAATCCGATGCCAGGCTTAAACCGGTGGTTTCGTTGCCAGCCGCATTACCTGAAAATTCAGGCCTGATTGAATTAGGCGGAGGTGAATTCCTGGGAAACAACGACAGCGGGGATGGAACTTATCTGTATGCATTCAATGTAAAAACGCCATCCAAAGCAAGGAAGATCCGGATCACCAATGCACAACATGTCGACTGGGAAGAATTGGCGGCAGATGAACAATATGTATACATCGGGGATATGGGAAATAATGATGGCGATCGCCGGAATCTCGCGATTTATAAAATCAGTAAGGAAGAAGTTCGAAAGCGCTCAGAAGTGGCCGCCACGAAAATTTCGTTTGCCTATGATCGCCAGCAATCCTTCAAAGCTTCCGGAAAAAGCAATTTTGATTGTGAAGCCATGATTTGCGTTGGGGATTCCTTATACCTGTTTTCAAAAAACCGCGGAAACCTGAAGACGGATGCCTATAGCATTCCAAACGTTCCGGGAAATTATACGGCGCATCATATGGGGTCATTTGATGCCGGTGGTCTGGTAACGTCTGCGGATTTCAGGAAAAACGGTACAGACAATGAACTGGTGTTGATTGGATATATTTCAAAGGATCACAGCTATGAAGGATTCCTGATTTACTTTCCACATGTCCAGGGAACTCAGTTTTTCAATTCGACTCCTCGGCGGATTGATTTCACTACACCGATGCAAATCGAGGCTGTGTTGTTCCATGACCTGGGCTCAGTCTACATCAGTAATGAGCAAACTAAGTCACATCCGGGAATGCTTTACCGGGTGGATCTTCCTGGGAAATAAATCCCATAATATATATTATGTTAAATAGAAACATTTCGCAGAACCCACGTAAAATTGGCGAAGTGATAACCCAAGCATAAGCATTTCGCCGCTCACAGGAGTTGTCTCCGTCAACAAAGCGCATTTCGCCCTGACCGGAGTTCTCTCCATTGACAAAGCGCAATTCGCCGCTGACCGGAGTTATTTCCATCAACAAAGCGCATTTCGCCGTTGACCGGAGTTGTCTCCGGCAACAAAGCGCATTTCGCCGTTGACCGGAGTTCTCTCCGTCAACACAGCGAAATGCCATCTGTATCCCACGCAAAATTGGCGAAGTGATGACACAGGCATAACCATTCGCCGTTGACCGGAGTTCTCTCCGTCAACAGAGCGAAATACCATCTGTACCCCACGCAAAATTGGCAGAGATAGTTCGGCTCTGCTCATTACAGGAAACTCCAGCCAATGGCGTGGATTTGAATAGTAGAAAAGATGAATGATCAGGCTTTCACCACTACTGTCTGCGCTCCTTTGTTTCGAATGAAACCTATCGGTTGATGATGTAATCCATGACCGCGCAGCAGTTCGGATAAATGATTTGCATAGGTAGGATCAACAGCAATTAACAAGCCTCCACTCGTCTGCGGATCACACACCAGGTTTTTCATTTCCTGATTTTCCAGCCACAACAGATGTTGATAGCTGTTGAAATTGCGATTAGTTCCTCCCGGGACACATCCTTCTTTAATATAGTCATCAATCGAAGGATCAATAACCGGCAGTGAGCTAAACTGAAGTTCGCCTGTAACCTCACTTGCCGAACACATCTCCATCAGGTGTCCTGCCAACCCAAATCCGGTCACATCCGTCATCGCGTGTACCTCCGGAATTTTGCCGAGCTGCTCCCCTATTGAATTTAACTGCATCATGACCCCTGGCGCTAAATTTTCATGCTCGGGCAACAATTTTCCTTTCTTCTGCGCTGTAGTTAATATCCCGATCCCTATAGGCTTCGTCAGAAACAGTTGATCTCCTGCTTTTGCTCCACCATTTTTTTTAATATTGGAAATATCCACCTTTCCGGTCACCGCAAGTCCGAATATGGGCTCCGGAGCATCAATGCTATGTCCTCCGGCCAATGGTATGCTGGCTTCATGACAGGTAAACTGTGCTCCACGTATTACTTCACCAGCGACTTCAGGAGGAATCACATTGACTGGCCAACCCAATATCGCAATCGCCATTATTGGAGTACCCCCCATGGCATAAACATCACTAATCGCATTTGTTGCCGCAATTCTTCCAAACATGAAAGGATCATCCACAATCGGCATAAAAAAATCCGTTGTGCTGATGATTGCTGTCCCATTTCCTAAATCCATGACCGCCGCATCATCCTTCTCGTCATTCCCAACCAGGAGAGATGAAAAAACAGTAGATGATTTTCCCGCTGCCGATAAAATGGAATCTAATACGCCAGGTGCAATCTTGCACCCGCAACCAGCCCCATGACTGTATTGGGTCAGTCTGATGATTTCTGTCGCAGGAGATTTAGGTTCGTTCATGAGGATGCATTCACAAGGTTTCTTTCATCAGTTGTTTAGAGCCGGACGGATATCCTGCAGTCATGAGTTGAGTTGCAATGTCGGGCACTTCATTACACATAGGCAGATGTACGACCATAGGAGCTGGCCAATTCGCCAATTGAAAGCGATAGGCCTTGTCATAATATTTTAAAGCGAGTGCAGCCGCTGTTCTCAAATCATGTTTGTCCAGGGCTTCCATAGCCAGTTTGAAATCAAGGCCGCCCAGTCGCTTTTGAATTTTTTCAAAACAAACTTTTAAGGAAAATACATCTTCAGTCTGACTGTAATCATGCAGAATCCGATCCAGCCTGCAGTCCTGATCTACTTCAATGGCAAATAGCCTGGAACGGCGCATCTGATTCCACAATCCTTCAGGTAAATGCGCACGTCCAATACTTTGAGATTCATTTTCTATCCAGACAGGGCGACTGGGATCCAACTGGAGGAAAGCATGATAGATGTCATTTTCAAATTGCTCCGTTGTAGGCTGTGCCGCTTCCCCGATGGAACCGAAGGCACTTCCTTTATGATGGGCAAGATTTTCAAGATCGATCACCTGCTCTCCCATCGCTTTCAATTCGGCCAGCACCTCGGTTTTTCCTGAACCCGTGCAACCGCCGAGGATGAACAACTCAAATGGATTATCAGTAAAAAACTGATGAAGCGTTTGACGATAACTTTTATAACCTCCTTCCAAACGCATGACCGGCATTCCGGAAAACCGAAACAACCATTCCATGGCCTTACTCCGGTTGCCTCCACGCCAGCAATGCAAAACCATTTTCCGATCCGGAGAAAGCTGGGCCTTGCCTTGCAACAGCAGTGATTTCATTTTCGCTCCGGCAATAGCCAGTCCTTCTTCCATGGCGGCATCTCGCGAAACTTGCTTATACAAAGTACCAACGATGGCTCGCTCCTCATCTGAAAATAAGGGAATACTGATAGCGCCGGGAATGTGGCCGGCCAGGAATTCACCGGGTGACCTCACATCCACCATAAGCCAGGCTTCAGGTTGTTGGAGAAACTGGCTAATGTCAAACAGGTCACGCATATCCTCAAAGATACACGTACCTGAAATGAAAAAAGGAAGCTAACTTCTTAGCTTCCTTTAACAAAAGACCAGATTAGTATGAAAAAACTCTACTTGCTAATGGGTGCCTGCATGTTTTTCTGCAGAATACTTCATGAATGAAATACTTCAGATAAACGATTGAAAGACCAGATTGGTACAGGGAGGTTGCAGCACAAGGCTGCATCATCTACAAAAGGATGTAATTTCTCGACAGGCCTACCGGAATCGCAAGGTGAAATGGGAACTCTTGCCAGCGTCAATAAATCCACCGGTCCAGGAACCTGATAAAAAGACGGGCTGTATGGTATGCATCATCGACTGCCCGGTGCGGGGTTCCTTCAAATTCAATGTCGTTGTATTCAAGCGCTTTTAGGAGACCGACTTCCCTGGACAACCGCTGGAAGCCTGCATACTGGGCCTTAAGATCAATCGCACGCGGTAAAAAATCATCATCATAATCATGCCGACGGCACTCAGCCCGGATGATATCCATATCCTTATCACCCCAGGTACAAATGATCTGAGGTTCATCAGGTTTCAGCATCCAGTCCTCAAACTTTGAAAAAGCAACCGGGAACGTCCGGGCTTTACTCACCTGCTCCTGGGTAATGGTAGTAAGTTCCATACAGTACGCAGATAACCTCGGATGATCAGTAGGCTTGATGAAACTTTGAAAATCATCTTTCCATTCTCCATACCCGCTCAGGCGAAAAGCAGCGAGTTCGATAATCTCAGATCTCCGATCCATTGTATTCCCCTGCCAGCATGTGGCTTCCAGGTCCAGGATGACAAAATTCATGGGATACGGTTAATCGGCCTGCTGCAAACGGTCCTGGGCCTGCATCACACTCTCCAGGTCCCAGCGAATGGAATCTTCCAGGTGAAAGCCCGTCAGACGGTTGTGATAATAATAGACCAACATAGGATTCCTGGCAACGATGTCATCCTTCTGTCCAAATTTAAGTGGCCAGACTGCATGGAAAGATCCGAGGTATTTAATGCCATGCTGAATGCTTTCATCGATGGTCAGCGTATGCAATTCTTCCTGCAACTGAATCTCTCCTCTTTTTTCCATTTCAATCAGTTGTTGTAAAAACATATTGAACGTGTTGCGGAATAATGGAATCGGCATGGACAGCATTTCTACCGGTAAACGCAGCAATGCATATAAATCCATGGTAGGATGGAGTTTCCGCAATAATTCAAATGCCGTAAACGCAGCGAGGTGACTGGTCAGAACTACATAATACCGATGATAGTTTTCCACGACTTTATCCGCCAGCTTGCGGGTATACACAGATTCCCGCTGACGGTTGGCTTCTATCTTTCCATGCAGAGAGAAAAACTCTTTGATGTCCACTTGTTGGTTGCGCTCATCAATACTATTTGCCTCGGCATCCAGTTTAAACCCGAGCACATCCATAGGTTCACCAAAGGATAAATGGATCTCACTGGCCCGGGAGAAAAATTTCCATGCAAAGGATAGAATATTGCGGATGCTGAAACTCTTACGACCGGAAGAAACATATTTTTCTTCACCGGTTGTTTTCAGATAACCACTAATTAAGGATTGTGCTTCCAGCGTGCAGTGATAACCAATGATCATCGGGACTACGATGATCTTCTGTTCTCCTCCGTTTTGATAAATGGATCGCTGAGCTGCCAGTAAGGAATTGAGGAGTCCATATTTTAATTCCTTTTCAATCTCCCCTGACCTCGAACGCGTTCCACCTGGAAAGAACAGACTGTTGGTTCCTTTCTCCAGCATGACCTGCGACATAATTTTCAGGCTGTCGAGGTAGATCGGATTTTTCTTTCTACGATCCACACGGTAAGCACCCAGGCGGGTCATGTAGAACGCAAAAATTTCGGATTCGTATAAATTTAAACCTGCACCATATGAAAAAGCAGGAAGACCAACTACTTCATCCAGCGCATAACCAATTAACACACTGTCCAGGTTGGACAAGTGAGTAGGTAAGATCACCACCGTACCATGGCTAAACATTTTACGAACCTGGTCGACGTTTCCATGGATGCGGATACGTTCATAGAGTTCCAGTTTTGTACGCCACAGCTTTCTAAACTTCTTTCCCGCAGCGGCATTTAAGAGTCGCTTGAAAAAGAGGGTCAAAAATTTTCGTGCGAACAGAAACGTACTTTCCTTAAAGTTGCCTGCAATCTCTTCTGTATAGCGATGAATAATTCGCTTTAGCAGTTCAACATTGTTCTGTTGGCGGATTTCAGGTTTATGTTTTTCATTGGCGGTCACTTCACTGCGGACGCGCTTCCAGAATTGTTGCTCGTTTGGTGGATCTACTTTCCAGGGAGTCTCCTTGAGCCGGATGAGTTCGAGATAGCACACACGTGAAATCAGGTCACCAATGCGGTCACCATGTTTTTCCAGGATGTGATCGAGAGTTTGCTGATCGACGGTATCGATGAGCCCTTCCCTGTCCTCGTAGAGTTTATGAATGGGCCAATCCCGGATATTGGGCATCAGCGCAGGGTATATGGGCAGCTTCTTTTTCAAAGGGTTAGCGGACAAAAGTATTATTCATCTGCCTGATATAGGTAAGTATTTCCGCTCTCCCTTTATCCATCAGGCTGCTGGTCACGACGAGCGGGGGTAATTCTTCCCATTCTTCCAGGATAGCGGCTTTGTAAGCCTCCAGGGCTTTGTCCAGTTCCGCCGGCTTGAGTTTGTCAGACTTCGTAAATAGAATGCTAAACGGGACATGATGTTGACCCAGGAAGGCCATAAATTGACGATCGTTCTCTAATTGAGGATGACGCATATCCACGAGGAAGAAGGTATTGACGAGATTTTCCCGCTTCAGGATATAGTCGTCGATCATGGAAGCCCAGTTGCCTCGGGTCGACCTGGAGACCTGCGCATACCCATACCCCGGGAGGTCGGTTATGTACCACTCAGGGTTTTCCATGACTTTAAATAAATTAATACTCTGGGTTTTCCCGGGTTTTTTTGAGGTCCTGGCCAGAGCATCTTTGCCTGTCAAATAATTGATGATGGAGGACTTGCCGACGTTGGATCTTCCAATGAAGCAATACTCCGGAAAAGCATAAGATGGACATTGTCCGACCGACTTGAAGCTGCCGATATATTGTACATCAAGTGCTGGATGAATCATGGAAAAAGAAACTGATCAAATATTAAACTGAGGTTAAAGTTACAATTCCGAAAGCCGCGGATGTAATCCCCACCCTGATATACCGTTACCTTTAGTAAAGTCAAGCCCGGCCCTCATGTTGCACACACCCTTATTCCGCGTTGCCTTGTTCCTCCTCTTCCTGATGGGATGGAGTCTGCAAGGGCATTCCCAGGTCAGACCCGGAATCAAGTTTGGTCTTTCCACACCTGATATTTCTCCGGATGATTTTGTGGTGGATAATGACCAGGGAGTCTCCTACTATGACATTTTTGTAGAACATGCACGATATGGGTTGCATGCCGGCATTTTTGTTCAGATGCAAATGGGCGGTTTCTTTATTCAGCCCGAAGTGTTGTTCAATTCCGCATCGATCGATTATAAAGTGACCAATTTGTTGGATCCGGGAGTTCCGTCAGATATCATCCGTGACAATTATCGCAATCTCGATTTTCCACTCATCCTGGGTTTAAAATCAGGGCCCGTCAGACTGGGTGGCGGCCCGGTTGGTCACTACTTCCTGAGTTCAGATGGGGATCTGAACAATGGTAATTATCCTGGCTTTATCCCCCGTTTTGAGGATTTTACCTGGGGATGGCAGGCTGGTGTAGGCCTTGATTTCTGGAAATTACACATCGATCTGCGTTATGAAGGAAATTTTTCTAAGCTGGGAGATCATATTACTTTCTTTGGCAAATCATTTAATTTCTCAACAAATGATAACCGTTTAATTGCTTCTCTCGGATTATCTTTTTGAAAAAGCAGCGTTTCGGCTAATTTTTGATCTTTCCTGAAAGGTGCGAAAAGGATAAAACATCAGTTTTTTTTCATATATTAACATCCACCGCAAACCTTGGCGTGGTCTTTCGTCGTTTGAGGGATACTAACCAAGTCATATCAAACACAACAAAATGAGAAAATTGATTTTATCCACCACCCTGTTTTTCATGGTGTGCACCGGTGTTGCCTTTAGCCAGGTAGCCTTTACGTTTAGCACGGGAGTTGCTCCCCAGCAAAATCCATCCTCGCATTACATCTTTGTCAATCGCTCTTCCCCTCGTGATGAATTCACATTCGATCTCAATACCGTAAAAGCATCCTATTATGTTGGCGCAGGTGCGCGCTATGATATGGATTCTTATTTTTTCCAGGCTGAAGCTCAATACAATCGCCGCGAATATATTTATGACATTTCTTACACTTTTCCGGCTTTCGGCCGTACAGAACAAACCGTGAAATACGCCGAGCAAATGAATGTCATCAACTTTCCATTAAGCCTTGGCGTAGATCTCGGACTAGTCGATGTCAGCAGCGGATTCCTTCCCCAATTGTTTATTTCCCATCAATCAGATTTGGAAAACCTGACAGGATATTCGGAGAAACTGGCCTTCCTTCGCTTTGGATGGCAAACCGGTTTTGCCGTTAACGTGAAGCAATTACGCGTGGGTGTCAACTACCAAATGGATTTCAACAATTATGCTGATCACATTTCCATTCGCTCCCAGTCGCTCGCATTACAAGGCCGTTCCAGTAGAATGCTGGGTACGTTGAGCTACAATTTCTAATCCACCGGATTTTAAAATACATGCAAAGCCATCTGGTTGACCCGGATGGCTTTTTTATTTCATGTGAATAAGTAATGAGGAGGATGATAAATGCCCCATGTCCGGGTTAGTGGTCACTTCCTTCAGCAATGCTTTGGTTTCTTTTGCGCGGGCTCCGATCCATTCATGTAATTCGCGATGAACTTCCTGCTTGGGATGTTGAGCAAAATAGCGATTCGCTTTTTCTTCCACCTCCCGGATAAAAGCTTTGTATTGTTTTTCTGTTTTTCGATCTCCTTTTCGCAGCATGGAAATAAGAAATCGGTTGCCATTGTATGTAGGAAGATCTTCTTCTACATCGGAAATGTCATCATTGATCTCCGTGATGAGGTCGTAATAGGTCCACACTTTTTCCTTCCAGGTTTTCTTAAGCTCTGGTGCTGCAGCATAGATGAGGTGGCGGATCAGGCGTACATCACAGGATTTGATCGTATAGAATTTGCGGAAGGAAATTGATGTAGGCCATGTATCCTTCCTGCAATTCATTTCAATTTTTTCATAGCGCCGAATGTCTTTCAGCAATGCTTCATGACATTCATCGGAATAACCGAGTTCGCGTAACGAATCACGGATCTGTTTCCAATACGTATCCAGCTTTTCATTATCCAATTCCCAATGGGATTCCAGGTAAGCATCCAATAAATAAATCTGGGTCTGGATGTGAATAAGGTGATCCACCATCTCCTGCTGTTGGTCGAGACCACTGATGTGAAGCAATTCATTCAGCTTTCGGTATTCGAAGAGCTGATGGATCTTATTCCGCAAAGCTTCATCGCTTGCGTATTTTTTCTTGGCCATGCGCAGGTTGGACTTGATCAGGTGCGGATGATCTTCCGGACGATCCGGTCAGTACCGACAGAAAAAAGAATATAATAGATGCCAGGCGGATAGGCCATTAGGGATAATTCACGGCGATAAAGATCGTTGTACCGGACCAGGTCTCCATAGAGAATATTTTCTCCAGTGGATGAGATGACGGTATAAGGAACATACAACGTTTGTGTATGGAAAGATGCCATGATCTGATAGGTTCCATGACCCGGGTTAGGAGAAATCAATACAAACGTTTCACCCGCAGGATCAGAAGTAGCCACCATGGTGGAAACCGTAACCGTATCCTTCAGTTCACAACCTGCACTATCCCGTACGATCACTTCATAATCGCCTGGTTCCAGCATGATGAAAAAAGAATCGGAAGTAAACGCTGCGCCATTCAGGCTATAGAGCACTGATCCATACGCATTCGAAACGGAAACATGAATTTCTCCGATGTCGCCGGCATTTGCGGGCTTCGTCGTAATGAAGGCTTCCAGGCTGCAGGTTAGAATCTCTCCCGATACAGTATCCTGGCAACCTGCTCCATCATGAGCAATTAAGGTGTAAGGTCCTGCAGGAAGATTGAAAAACAAGTTACTCGTTTGGTAGGTCTCACCACCATTGATACTGTACATCACTGTACCTAAGGCATTCGACACATCACCCACCACTACTCCATCGTGTTCGCCTGCTGAAGATTCTGGTTGTTCAGCACTGGTTAGGGAAAACATACATTCACCCGTTAGGCAAAATGCACTGGTAGACTGGGAACCGAAATTGGGTTTTGCCAGTTCAGCGATGACGTCTCCCGCCTGGTTTAAAATTTCATAATCACCTGTCACGCCCTGGGCAGACATTCCATCACCAAAGACATCATACACGGTAAACGAATAACAAGCTTCCTGATCCAGGCAAAAATGCTCTTCATATGTATGTTGTGCTTGTGTCAACGCGGTGCCACTGGCAATGATGTTTTGATTGGCATCGAATAAATTCCAGCTGGACTCTGCGGGAAAATTATCCGTTGTAAAAAGTAAGGTAATCGATTCGCCCGCGGGCTTAGCTTCAATCGTATACATGATCGTATTGTTACCAGTCAGTTCGTCAGCCTGATTGTTGACCAATATGGCGGTCATGCTAAAGTTATTCGAACCCTGATGGAAGGGTCCTGCAGGAAATTCAAAGGTTGCTTCTTCTCCCTGGGCGAGGGAACCATTCCAGGTGATTTCATTGACGATGATGTCATCAATTTTCAACTGAAAGGTGACAGAGAATACGGTATCGACTCCCACATTCCGGATCAGCACTGTAGCCTGTGTAATATCCGCACAGACCGTGGAAGGTGTGCCATCTGCTATGAATTCCAATGCCACATCCAGGTGAGCATATTTGGTGATTAAAAAGGTAAGCGTGTCATTTTGTTTATTGCCATCCACATCCAGTCCGGTGGCTACTTTTAAAGTATACGTACCAGCACTTGTAAAGGCAACTGGTGTAGCAAATGTGTGATGATAAAAAGAATCTACCGCGAGGCTATCGATCAGCGCCGGTTCTGTAATCCATGCGCCCTGATCAAACTGAAATGAAACGGGAAACGCATAAACTGTTTTCAATCCACGATTAAGTGCTGTGAAAGAAACCAATTCCGCGAGACCAAGCTCTGCACTGTTGACCGGGCTCTCCAGGCTGACCGGTAACAGATCAAAGGTATCTCGTGCAGCACTGAAGGCCACGACTCGTGTAGCCCATGAGCCGCCTGATTTCAGATATTCTCCGGCAAACCAAAAGGTAGCATCATCTGCAGGATCGACCGACATGGAAGCATAATCCCCAAAGCGATCAAATCCGTTACTACCGGTTCCTGTGGCAAACTCGTATTCGGTAAACGTCATCGTGCCCAATGGATCGGAAGCATATCGCCCTGTATAGCGAAGCGAAGGATGTTTGTCATAACCCGACACGGAATAGGCAAGCCCGATATTACCCTGGCCATCGATACCAATCGAACACATAAAACGATGAAGACCATCATCGGACCCAACGGTTCCTTCCTGGTATAGATGCCAGTCTTCTGTAGGGCTTCTCCTAAATTCCATCCAGCGAATACCGGCTACATCCTGGCCATTAATATCCGCCATAAAGGCCATCACGAACGCTTCATGATCACCAAAGTTTCGGTATTGTACCTTATTGCTGACTATCCATTCCGCTCCGTCAATACCCTGTCCATTGGGTTGAGGTATACAGGAAAATCCACCGGTAGATTCCAGTTGACAACCATCGGTATCAAATGCGGATGTTGCAATTTTCAGGATCTCGATATTGGATGCGGCAGAATTATTCCAGTCAATATTGACTTTGTGGATCTGCACTTCATCCTGCAACGTGGTTCCCCAATCATCATCATTGAGCTTAATCACCATACCGGCAGATCCATCCGGAGGCGGATTTAAGCCATCCCAGTCTACAGGCTGGGCTACTTCAAATGAAATCCCTCCGATCTTAGGAACGGTCAGCCGCTGCATTTTTACGGTATCTTTTTCCGCCAGCAAATCAGCCCGGTTAAACGCATAGATTGGAAAAGATGATCCATCCTCATTGTCGGTCAGGATCAATTCATTTTTCCAGATGCCATATTTTGGAAAATCAGGAAAACGCGGAGTTTGAAATGCATAAGCCGTCCAGCTTCCGCGCGGGTCTGAGGTTTTAGAAATAGCGATCAAAACTCTTCGTGCATTGATGGAGGCGAATTCTGTCAGGATCCATCGATCTGCTTCCTGGTCATACAGAATGATCGGATCTCCCAGGGAAGATTGTCCTACCTGTGACCAAATGGTATTTCCGGAAATTATAGCACTCACCGCCTGTCCCATCTTGTTGTAAACTCTGAAATGGGTGGAGTTGACGATTTCTACATAGAAATCCCTGCCGGCATCGCCATTTACATCAGGTGGTGTACCGCTCGCCTGGGCTTCATTAATTCCTTCAAAATTGACCGTCGGGAGGATGTCATTGGTCATTCTTGTCGAACCTGCTTGCCAAAGTGGATCCGCTCCCTGGGGTAGTGCATTTGGATTGTGATGAATGAGTTGTCTGCGTCCTACGAAATTGGGGACGAGGTTGGGCTTGTTTTTCTTAAGCGCCTTGATTTTCTCCGCATTGGTGACCGGGTATGGATAGGATTCATATAGCGGCTGTGTCTCCCCTAGCCTGAGTCCATAACTGGCTTCGGAGGTATGATAAGTCTGAGCTAACAAACCGCCAGCGCTCAGCAGCAACATGATCATGAGCGAACAAAACAGGATGCAATAGTTGGTCAGGGGGATCTTGCTAAGCGGACAAATTTTCATCATTCAAATGTAGATAAAAGTAGAGGATAGAGACTGCAGGTTGATGGATTTAAACGGGGCTGAAATCTTAATGCTTCGATGGATAAAAGGCAGTTTTTAGATTAGATTTTGATTTGTCAATGTGTGAGTGGTCAGTGGTGTTAATGAGTAGTGAGTAGCGAGTGGTAGATGGTGAAATAAATCATAAAACCTATATCTCTTACTGGTCAACCATTTACCGACTCATGGTTTACTTGCCTAAAATATTGAAAGTTACTTCCCTATTATGCAATGCAGTAAGCGGTAAACGGTATGTGGGTAATCGGTAAACAGTAAGGTGGTATTCGGTAAGCAGTTTTCCTTCGCCCGGTATGCTTCGTCGGATTTTTAAGGAAAATGGGAGGAAACAGGTATTTAAATCGCTTTCCGGGGTATTTAATGGGCAGGATGCCGTCGTCGTATGTTAAATTTGGTATTAACTTTGATTACTCATTTAATAATGGCCAACTCACCCAACTAAGAATAAACACAGTCAAATTGTGTTAGTCGTAACTTTTTATTTTCACTTAACTAAAAACGAATTATGATTAATGATCCCGAATTAAAGGCTATGGCAGAGGTCTATGATGCTCTGAAAGGTCTTGACGGTGATACCCGTCGTCGTGTGACCGATTGGGTATTAGGAAAGCTGAAGGATTCTTCCGGATCCTCCGGGGCAAAACGTGGCCCTAAGAAAGCTGCTAAAAAGGCCGGACGTAAACGCGGAAGACCTGCTGCAGCTAAATCAGCGGCTCCGGCAAAACGCGGTCCTAAGAAAGGCAGCAAGCGCGGCCGTCCAGCAGGCTCAGCCAAAAAAGCAGTGGCTGCTAAGAAAGCCGGTAAACGCGGAAGACCAGCAGGTACTAAGAAAGCTGCCGCATCCACTTCCGGCAAACGCAGAGGAAGACCTCGTAAATCCGTTGCAGCTCCACCAGCAGCAGCCTAACAGCTTCACGTATATTAAATAAAAAAGCCTGATTGAAAAATCAGGCTTTTTTATGTTTGATAATCTGTGAAAATCGATTAATCCACGACGATCAGTTTAAGCGGAATATGTTGTTTGTTAAATTTGAACAACACCACATAAACACCACCTCGTAAGTCCAGACCAGTCAGGTCCCAGGTGCCATTAGCAGCATTTACGGTATTGGTTGACAATACAGTTCCATCGATTGAAACCAGGTTAACCACACCAGCCCCAAAATTCAAATCATGCCAGGTGACTACCACATCTCCATCCGATGGATTGGGTGTTAAGCTCACGTAAGCACTCCAGTCGATTTCCTTAGTAGCTACGATGCTTTGAATGATCACCGGAGCAGAAGGACTGAAGGTGCAACCGTTTACATCAGTGATCACATAGGTGTATTCACCGGGTGTCAGGTTTTCAATCTTATTACCAATAAATCCGGTATTCCAATTGACCTCATAAGGTGCAGTACCTCCGGCAGGTTCTACCGTAATACTTCCATTATTATGATCAGGTCCGGAAGCATCCACCACCTGTACCTGGGCAGCATTCAGGATATCGGGTTGAGTCATTTCAATCGCGATGATATCAATACAGCCATTCTGATCGGTAACCTGGCAGTGGTAAGTTCCTGCAGGTAATTGTGCTACATCAGGGGTAGTGTTGCCACCAACATCCCACAAGTAGGTGTATGGTGCAACCGCTCCGCTTAGGTCAAGATGAATAGAACCATTGGCTTCACCATTACATCTTACCGTTGCAATCTGGGATGCATAGGCCAGATCAGCAGGTTGAGCGATGGTATGTGGACCGGTGATAAAGACGCAGCCATTGGCATCCGTCACAGCACAAATCACATCTCCTGAGGTTTGATTCTGTATATAATTCTCCGCCTGGGAAGCACCTCCATTGAAAGCGTAACTGAAGGGCCCTACCCCACCCACGACATCAATGGTCAGTCCACCAAGAGCGTCTCCATAACAATTGTTATTGACGATGGCCGCATTGGTCAGAACGATTGGGGCGGGTTCCGTGATGCTGTATTCTCCGATGAAGAGATTGCCTGCATCATCTGAAACAACCACCTGGTAAGTCCCGGCAATCAATCCTGAAATGGAGGAAGTATCATAAGAAGCTCCATTTGGACCAGTCCAGTTATAGGAATACACACCGCTTCCGCCATTGACGATCAGTGTAGCTGCACCGGTAGAATCGGCATTACAAAGCACATTGGAGATCACCGCATCAACACTGATTACGCTGCCGACGAAAGTGACTTCCACATTTTGGCAGGTTTGTGTGGTGCCGCATGCATTGGAAACACTCAGGCACACATTGTAGGTGCCAGGAGCTGCGTAAGTGTGAATGACATTCGGTTCAGTAGAAGTACCGCCATCACCAAAAGTCCACGACCAGTTTCCAACATTGCTTCCTGAAGACTGATCATTACCAATCATGGTCAGGGCACTGGTTTGATATTGATAAGCTGCCTGTGCAGGATGAACGTCATTGATGACCACTACTGCATCCGTATTCGAGCATTGATTGGCAGGATTGTATACGGTCATGGTATAATCACCAGGAAGATCTACAACTGGATTGTAAGTATTGGCGCCAGATACAATATGACCATTTGTCGTAGTCCAGGTCACGGTGTAGCTATCTCCTCCGGCACCATTCAGGGTCAATTGTGATACTTCACAACTCAATGGTGCATCATCGCCTGCAGAGGCTGGCGGAGGATCAAATTGAGATACTACAGCTACACTGTTTTCTACTTCGCATCCGGTCAGAATGTCATTGACCAATAAATGATAATCACCTGCAGCATCTACAGTGATGTTAGATTGATTTACCGGGCCGGTGATATGTCCATTCGTAGTAGTCCAGGCAAAACTATATTCACCGCTTCCATCATTCACATACCCCGTCACTACGGTTGTGGGTTGAACACAAGTGATATGAGGATTAGGCGTAAAGTAAAGATCCGGAGCCGGAGCTGCTTCTATTTCAAAATTATCTGACCAAACGCAACCGTTATTGTCTTCTACATCCACTGAAACAGATCCAGCTTCAAGATCGATGATGTCATTGCCGAAAATAGTACCATCAGAAGAACTAATGTCATATCCTCCTACACCACCCTGGATGGCAAGCGCGATCGTACCATTCGCCTGATCGCAATAATCAGGTGTCAATTCAGACTCCACTTCGATAGCCTCTGGTTGTGTGATTTCAAAATCGGTTTCAAAGACACATCCATTAGCATCCGTGACATTCAGGGTGTATTCATCGGCAGGAACATTGGAAAGTGTTGCGGCATGTGAACCATTACTCCAGTCATAGTCATAAGGTGCAGTACCGTTTTCTAAAGTAACTTCAATGCTACCGGTATTGGTTCCATGACAGTCTACATTTTCGATTTCAGCATCTTCCAGTCCAAATGGTGCTACTGCACCTCCAATGACCACATCATCGATGACTTTGAATCTTCCGAGACCTTCCGTGACGGTTACACTGTAATTGCCGGCACCGACTCCATCCATGGTGGCGGTATGGTCTCCATTACTCCAGAAATACGTGATCGGTGAATTTCCACCTGCGGCTTCGACAGTGGCTTCTCCTTCACCGTAGCAATCTGCATCCACTACATCCGCTACTTCGGCGGTCAACCCGCAGCTTTGAATAAAGGCGGCCCATACATCTGCAGGTACCTGTCCTAATTCATACAAAAGCCGGTCTGAGCAAACGGCAAATAAGGTGGGATAATAATTGATATCGTAATTATTTGCGGTCTGATCACCAGGTGCCAGGTCAATGATGGGAAACGGAATGTTGGCTACCCAGTTTCCCTGGGACTCACCGGTTTGTCCAAGGAGGTCATCCATGCCGGTCGACCAGTCGGATTCGATGTAATAGACCTGAGCTTCATCAGTTCCATTCGGGCCGTATTCATCCCAAAAATCTTCAAGGGCCCCGGAGAGCATATAATTCCAGCAAGGTCCACACCAGGTAGCAGAAAATTCAATCACCACCATTTTGCCGTCATCGAGCAAGTCATACAGGTGGTGTTGATTTCCATAAATGTCAGTCAGGGTCCAGTCGGGAGCGATGGATCCATCCGGTAATTGGGCCTTGGTGAGAGAGGGCAAAGCCAATAGGAGCAGAAGGAAAATGTAGTTGGTAATTTTCATAAAGGATCGACTAAAGGTTAGATAGCTCTAAAATAATAAGATTAATGACATATAATGTTTTTTAGCAGGATGAAAACAATTGATTACGCAGCTTGTACTAATGGAAACCTTTTATTTTTGCGCTAATGTTCAGACTGTTTTCCCTTCTTTCCTTTCTCCTAGTTTTTCCCTGTCTTTTGGTTGCTCAGCGTCCTCCGGATGGTGGTGGCAAAACCCGTGGACTGACCGGTTCCATTGCAGGCGTCATCATCGATAGTGTCTCCGGTGGGCCTGTACCCTATGCTACCATTGGGGTTTTGACCATTCCGGATCAAAAAATCATGACCGGCAGTCTGGCGGATGAAAATGGGATGTTTAGGATAAGTGACGTTCCGGAAGGTGAGTATGTGCTTCAGGTAAGTTTTATTGGATATCGAACGAAAGAGATTGCAGCCATTACGCTGACACCCAAGAAGCCAGATTATAATGCCGGCAAAATCATTCTGGCACCGGAAAGCAAACTGCTGGATGAAATCAAAATTGTCGGTGAAGGCGCACTTATTGAAGCTCGACCTGATAAGCTTGTATACAATGCGGAACGTGATGTCACTACCCGTGGAGGTGATGCTGCCGATGTATTGAGAAAGGTTCCCATGCTGACCGTGGATTTTGATGGTAACGTATCGATGCGGGGATCTGACAATGTCCGCATTCTGATCAATGGACGTCCCTCTACCATTTTCAATAGCAACCTGGCGGAAGCACTGAAAATGATGCCTGCTGATCAGATCAAAGCTGTGGAAGTGATCACAGCACCATCTGCTAAATATGATGCTGAAGGCACCGCCGGTATTATCAATATTGTTACGCGGAAAAAGAATATTGAAGGCCTCGCCGGTTCGGCTGATGTCACGGGTGGTACACGGGCTAACCGGGCCAATTTGAATCTGACCTATGGAAGAGGAAGACTGGGTCTCAATGTTTCAGGTGGAGGTCATTATGGTTGGCCACAGGATGGTTCAACCGTATTGGAGCGAACCGAAAATGAATCATCGATTCAAAGCCTGTTGCAACAAAACGGAACGAGCAGAGCATCACGGTTGGGCTTTCGTACTAATGCCGGACTTGAATACACGGCCAATGCATTTAATACCATTAATGCTGCGGTGAGTTATCGCGGACATCGCATGACTAACCAAAATGATATTTTCTCAAACTACTATGTTGACCAGGCTATTTTCGATTCCTATCAGCGTGCATTGGACGGTGTGAGTCAGCGTAGTGGTTGGGAATGGGAGTTGGAATACAAAAAAACATTTCAGCGCGAAGAGCAGGAATTGTCCCTCTCGGCTGAATTAAATCGTGACCTGGACAAGTCAGATGCAGATTATGATGTGCAATATTTCACGCCCGAAAATGTGCCTCCATCGCTGGAGAATAATCTGAATGATGGTAAAAATAATGAGCTCGCCCTCCAGGCGGATTATACACATCCTTTTGGAGAGCACATCAAAGTAGAGACTGGTGCCAAAGCCACGATCCGGTCGCTGGTCAGTGATTTCAGATATCAGCGTTTTGATCCTGATGCCATGGCCTGGATGACCGACGCAAGCCGCACGGATATCCTGTTTTATGATCAGGATGTGTATGCGGGTTACCTCTCTTCTACCATAGAAGTCGGGGAAAAAATAAGTCTCATCGGTGGCGTGCGCATGGAAGTGACCACACTCCATGGTTCTTTTGAATATTTCCAGGATGCGTTTAAAAATGATTACACAAATATCCTTCCCAACTTTACCATTTCCAAAAAGACCGGTGAATTCAACAATGTGCGGCTGAGTTATAACCAGCGTATTCAGCGCCCCAATCAACGACACATCAATCCATTCGTGGAATACAATGACAACCGGGACATTGCTTATGGAAACCCTACCCTGGGCCCGGAACTTGTTCACCAGGTGGAGGTGGCTTCCAATTTCTTGATCAAGGGAAACATGCTGAGTGTATCGGTGTATGGGCGGCGTACAGAGGATTTGATTGAAAATCTGTTGCGCATTAATGAAGACGGTGTGTCGGAATCGACCTTTGAAAATTTCGGTGTGCGCAATGCCACGGGGATCAATTTGTTTGGTTCATTGAATCTCGGCAAGAAACTATCGTTGAGAGGAGGTACCGATTTCAATCTCTGGGAAGTACATGGTGAACTGGAAAATGAGGATTTATCTAATCAGGGATTTGATTACAATGGTCGATTGAACCTGACGTGGACGATTAGTGAGACTTTAAAGCTGGAAGGATTTACTTTCTTCCGTTCGCCGGTGTATACGGTGCAGGGGAAAACGCCTTCGTGGTCGATGATGAGTTTTGGGATCAAGAAGGAGTTGTTCAAAAAAAGACTTTCTGTGGGGCTGAATTTTACAGAGCCCTTCAGGGAGAACCAGGCCTTTGTTCGTGAGTTATCGGGGGATACTTTTCATCAATACAGCAAAACGCTTCGGCCGGTGAGATCCTTTGGAGTGAGCCTGGGGTATAGGTTTGGCAAACTGGATTTTAATGACCGTAAAGGACGTAAACGTGAAGAGGGTGATATGAAACCGGATGATCAGGGGGGAGATAATTCGTTTCAGGGATAGTTAGTGATCGGGTGATCTGGTGATTGCGTGTTATGGTGATCAGGTGATCGAGTGATTTGGTGATCCAGTGATCGATACGTCAACACAGCGACAATCCGTACAAAAGGCTTCACCGGTTGCTATGATGTTCCGCCCATCCAGGGCTCATTCTCATTCTTTTCGCAGTTAGCCGCAGTCCCTCTGCCACCTTAGTAAAGGTTATAGGCAATATCCGTGAGGCCCTTGTTTTATTCAGGCATAGGATATAGACGATATCCGTATCGTATCTTCGGATATAGACGATATCCGTGCTTTAACTACCATGAATCTCAACGATCCCGCTGAAGAGCATCAGGAGCTGCTTCCTGAATTACCCAAAACATATAAAGAACTTGACTTCAATGATGAAGCTCATCGGCTGCTCTCCTGCCCCAAGTGCAATCACCTGATCAGTGGAGAGGACATCAATATTGAAAAAACCGTTGCCAAGTGCAGCCATTGCGGTCATGTCTTTGGTTTTTCCCACGACAGTAAAAAGGGAGGTCTCCTTGCTTATGCCATTCCTCCGGTGGGAGTGGAGACGCTGAAGCTTCGGTCTGAACTGGACATCAGCCTGGACTGGAGTAAAACTGCCTCTAAGGGTGGTAAGACCTTCATGATGTTATTCACCTTCATGTGGAATATCATCCTCCTTCCCATTGTGTTGACGATCATCCTGAGTGGCAGTTGGGGAATCCTACTCTTCCTTTCGCTGCACCTGTTGGTCGGCCTGGGTTTGCTCTGGTATACGGCAGCAATGATTATCAATAAATCATCCATTTCTCTCGACCGGAAGACGATGAAGGTCAGAACGACACCAATCTCGGTACCCTGGCATAAAGCAAGGGATATCGAGATCAGCCAGATCAGGCAATTCTATGTGACAAAGTATACAGCCAGCACAACGAATGGCGTGCCTAATTATGCCTATGCCTTATATGCGATTATGGAGGATGGTGAACGGATCTCGTTGCTCAGGGGTATGACCCGGGATACTCAGCATTATATTGAGAAAGAGCTGGAAGCTTACCTCGGAATCACCAATATCAAGGTGGAGGGGGAAGACCGGTAAGTGCTGTTCTGATTTTATAGATTGCTATAAATCAGCCATTTATACTTCAAATGTGAGGTAACCATGGGGCATAAAAAAAGCTGGGTGATTCACTTCAGAACTACCCAGCTTTACAAATTATAATCCCATGAACATATCCTTTTGAAATTTAGACTGTTCGGATTTTCTGTTTTAAAGAGGACAGAAAGTTGCCTGTTTGGCAACCTTCTATCCTTCAGAATTATAATCCCATGAACATATCTAAATTGGAATCCAATACTTCTATCGGATTGTGTGTCTTTATCTTTCAATTGACGATACAATAATCCGCAGATTGGAAGCCCTGAACAAGTACAAAATATTGGCTTTGTTATGAGGAAATATTTCGCATTAAATTTTATTTTAATTCGTAAAACTTTGATTTTAAGTGGTATAAAATATTAGTCCGGGAGAATAGCGCCCATTTTTGTGAAAAAATAATTAAAACCAGCCGGCGAATCTTCTAAAAATTGTGGCGTAAATCAGACAAAAAAGGAAGGAAAACAAGCTCAGAAAGGATTCTGGTAGGCGGGATTAGTAATGAACGAACTGTCCGTCAGGGTCAAAATGAAGGCAATCAGGTCAGATTTCTGCTGTGGAGTCAGGTGTAAAGGTGGTACCAATGGGTTTTTATTAGGCGAAAACTTGCCCCCACTGTTATAATGCTCCACTACCTCCTCAATTGTCTGGAATCTTCCATCATGCATGTATGGAGCAGAAAAGACCAGGTTTCTAAGGGTTGGAATTTTAAACTTCCCATTGTCTGTTGAATCTCCGGTAATCATCCCATAACCCTTATCCCCAAAATCCTGGAGCGTTTGCGCCTGCTGAAGGCCATTGTTCGTATAGTCATTGCTGGTAAACAGGGGTCCGTTGTGACAATGCCCACATTCCGCGTCAGGAAGGGACTGGTCAAAATTGAAAAACAAGAGGTAGCCGGTGGTTTCTTCTTCGGAAAGGAAAATCTCTCCCCTCGCAAAACGGTCATATTTGGAATTGCCGCTGCTCATCAGGCTGCGCTCGAATTGCGCAATGGCCCTGGCCGCCAATTCCTTTCTGATATCATTTTTGTTTTCTATCCCAAATGCTTTGCGGAAGTCCTTTGGATAATCGGGATGATCTTTCAGCTTCTCCACGACATGCTCCCAGGTCTCTCCCATTTCAATGGAATTTTCAACCGGCACTAAAGCCTGATCTTCCAGGGTAGCAGATTTCCCGTCCCAGAAAAAACCATTGTAATGAAAGCCCACATTCAACAAGCTCATGCTTCCCCGATTCGTCATGCCGGCAATCCCTTTACTGATTTTCAGATTATCGGTAAAAGAACCAACAGCCTGGTGACACGTGCTGCAGGATATGGTACTGTCCAGGGAAAGAATCGGATCAAAAAAGAGTTTACGTCCCAGCCAAATCCCTTCATTAGTCATGGGATTATTTGCTGGTTGTTCCAATGCAGGAAAGCCATATGGCACCGGAGCGTTGTAGAACACAGGCTGATAAGGAATATGGGTGAGGTCACCCTGAGGATCATCAGGGCCATCAACAGTGTCGTGACAACGGATAAAGAGTAATCCAATCAGCACAGCGAAACCGACATACAGGGTCCGGCCAGTCATGGATACAAAGATACGGGGTTAGTGCTGGAGCCTTACGGCATTAACCAGTTCGTTAACAATCTTGGCGATCTGCGTGGAATCCTGTGGATTGTGGTTGAACGGCTTGGCTTTGATGTCCAGCTCCTCAATCAGGGTTTTGTAATCTACCAGGATGTCCAGGCTGGTTACCTTTCCTTCTTCAATTTCGATAGACACAGGGCCTTCGAGAATGCGATAATATTCATCACCACCGGTGTGAAAAGCAAAACCTAAGTCCAGTGTGCCATTGCCCAGGGTATCTACCTTCCCTTCTGTTTTTGAAAATATGAAACTTTGCCATGCCTCCCAGTAATAACTGGTTTTACTGAGCGGACTGGAAGAATTGAAATCAGCAGGTTTCTTTTGATTCATATCCGCTGGCACACCTACGCCGAATCGGATTCCGTCATAGGTTTTTGCATCAATCTGATCGATCGTCATCGTGTAGCCTTTCTGCGCATCATTGAGATCATCAAATGTCATATCAACCAGCTCCACATCCTTCAGGTGTGTATTGGATGTTCCGGAAAAAAGCTCGAGGTCCGAGATCAGCATGGTCAGCAGGGTGAATTCAACATGCTGGCCATTTGGAAAGGGTTTGGAAGAAAAGGTGGTCAATGGTTGTCCATCATACAATGGGATGAAGTGAAGCGCGAGACTGCCTTCTTTGTCCTTTTTACAGGAAAACATCGTTATGGCTGAAAGAACAACCAGGCTTAAACAGATCAGACGTTTCATATTTGATGGACAGGTTATAAAGATTGAACGAACTCGGATAGTGTTATGTTACCCCACGGCATTATGGCGTTCTGAAAAATGTGCCCTCCAGGCCCTGGGTAATTGACGCGGGAAATGAATTAAGATCCGTGACATCAACCTGGCTAAACCAGGGTGCATAATTGACCGTAATGGAAAATGGTGTATCTCTGCCTCTCCTGAAGGTATACGCATACGGAATGCTGAATGGTTTGTTTACCCGGATGAATAAAGTGTCTAATAAAGTATCCGGCATGTGGACATTGACAATCAAACGGATGGTAGCCAGCATCTCTTCCTCAGGATTATACAAAGGGCTGAGTGCCGTCAGGCTGGCAGGGGTATCAGGATCAGCATCTTCCAGGCATTCGAAATCCCTCGATAAACCCAGTTGAAATTTCAGGGTGTCGATAACCGGAGCCAGTTTAAATTCTCCGATTGGAAATAAAAAATTTTCAGCATCCGCAATGATCATGTCCGGGATAAACTGGATGAACTCAGCACCACAAAGTGCTTCGGTCGTATCGATGGTAAACCTTTCACCCCCTGTGTCTTTCCATTCCCATCCGGATAAAAAATATTTAAGGTCGAAGATTTGAAAGGGAGCATGATGGATGTCATAGAAGGTATCCGTCGTTACGAAAGCCATACTGTCCCATTGATTTTTTAATACCAGCGAGACTTTCGGAAACTTGCAACAATCATCACAAGCTCGATCAGCATCCAGATCAAAATTGGAAGCATCCGGATTGAGGCAACCGGATTCCCGTGTAGTGCATCCTTGCAGTATCCATAAGATTCCCGCCAGGAAGAGGCATCCCATCCAGTATTTAAGAGGATTGTTCTTTTTTATATTCAGCAACAAGACGTTTGATAATTTTTTTGACCTGGAAGGAAAATTCTTTATTCAGCATCCAGTGATAATACTGCTGGTCCGCAATAAGTACTTCAGCTACCGGGCGACCCTGGTATTTTCCAAAATTGAAAACCACTGTACCATTATGATCATACTTAAGCCGTTGTGTGGCATCCAAAATGTATTGATCATTCGTAAAGGCATCCAGTGACTTAATGTCATTTCGAATCGGTGTTGGAAGGATCTCGCCTTCTTCCGGCACATAGTCCATGTGTTCGTAACGGGAAAGTTGTCCGTCCAACACTTCCACTGTAGCACGCACATCCTCCATCGCATCATGCGCTTTCAGAATGCTTTTCTGACAATAGAACTGATAAGCAGCGCCTAAGGTTCGCGGTTCCATTTTATAAAAAATCCGCTGCACATCTACGGTCCTTCGATGGTCGATATCAAAATCAATTCCTGCCCTGGCGAATTCTTCCATCAGTACCGGAATATCGAAACGATTGGAATTATATCCTGCCAGGTCAGCATCGCCGATGAAATCGAAAATCTCTTTGGCAAGTTGCTGGAAGGTGGGTTTATTCGCTACATCCTGTGGCGTGATCCCATGCACTGACATCGCTTCCTCAGAAATGGGAATACCCGGATTGATCAGGTAGGTACGTTCTGCAGCTGGAGAACCATCCTTGTGATATCGAATCATCGCAAGCTGTATAATCCGGTCACGGATGACATTGAGGCCTGTGGATTCAATATCAAAAAAAATCAGGTTCCTGTCCAGTTTTAAATTCATGTCAAGACTTTGGTTTGGGTTTGAAGTAACCGGAAGCCTTGGCTTCTTCACTGATCCCGTGCAATTGAACCGGAGCAGGTTTACGGCGGAGTCGCATATTCAGCACTTCCACCAGGAGGGAGAAAGCGATGGCGAAATAGAGATAGCCTTTCGGAACGGTTCCTATTTCATTGCCTGCAACAGAAATATGTCCGAGGTGTGCACCTTCTACGATCAGCATAAAGCCAATCAACAGGAGGAAGGACAATCCCAGCATTTGAATGGTCGGGTGGCGATTGACAAACCGGCCTACGGGACCTGCAAAAGCCATCATGATCAGCACCGATAACACCACAGAGATAATCATGATCATGATGTCGTCGGTAAGTCCAACGGCGGTCAGAATCGAATCAAAGGAAAATACAATGTTGATCACTGAAATTTGAATGATGGCTTTGGTGAGGGATGACGCCGCTTTGGGTGGTTCGTTTTCTGCCGCTAAGGCATGACCTTCCAGTTTATGGTGGATTTCGGTCACACTTTTATACAATAGGAAAACACCACCAGCGATCAGGATCAGGGATTGTCCGCTCAGCCCACCTGTAATAAAAGATCCATTAAAGTGAATGATGGGATTGGACATCGCAATCAGGAAACTGATGCCAAAGAGCAGGCATACCCGGAAAAACATCGCCAGCAGTAGACCGATATTCCGTGCTTTGGGCTTTTCCTCTTCCGAGAGGCGATTGGAGGCAATCGTGATAAAGATGATATTATCCACGCCCAATACGATTTCAAGAAAGGTCAGGGTGAGCAGGCTGATCCATACCTGAGCAGATGAAAAGTCAGGGAGGGTGAACAGAAAAATGGAAGACATCAGGTTGAGTGGTTGGGTTCTGAGGTGGCGAATATCGGAATTTTCAACAGGTGATAGGGTCTGAGAGGATTGTATCTTTGCTGCCCGGATCAAGAATCAAGAAACCCCATATGCGTCAGTATGCTCGTTTTGGGCGGGTATGTTTAGCCTGCCTTTGTTGTTTTTGCCTCTTCCTGGTAAATTCCTGTAAACCGAAGTCGGATGTGTCCCAACCGACAACCGAGACGGTGGAACCCAGTGATATGAAGTTTACCCTCATGGACCCCAACACTACCGGTGTGCGGTTTGTCAACCAGATGAGGGAGGATTATCATTATAACAACTTCTCCTTTGAATACATGTATAATGGAGGCGGTGTGGCTGCCGGCGACGTCAATGGAGATGGACTGCCAGACTTGTATTTTTCGTCCTCACGATTTTCTAATAAGCTCTACCTGAACCTCGGCAATTTCAAATTTCAGGATGTCACCAAGACCAGTGCTGTAGGTGCCACGGAAGGATTTAAGACCGGTGTGGCGATGGCCGATGTAAATGGCGATGGTCGTCTCGATATCTATAGTTGTCGAACCAGTAAATTCGAAGATGGCCTGAAGACCGATCAGCTATTTATCAATATGGGGAATACCCTGGAAAATGGATTGCAGGTTCCGATTTTCGAAGACCAGTCCAAAAAACTTGGATTGGATGACAATAGTAACACCAACCACAGTTGCTTCTTCGATTATGATCGTGATGGTGACCTGGATCTCTTCCTGGTGAATCACAAACTTGGATTCGAATCCGCCAATAAAGTAAGACTGGAATCCAAACCAGATGGCACCAAAGCCAGAAAGGCAACGCCGGAAACACCTTATGAATCCAACCGCTTATTTAGAAATGATAATGGTGTCTTTAAGGATGTCACTAAAGAAGCCGGCATGCTGAGTTCCGCGTATGGATTAAGTGCGACGACCGCAGATCTTAACCAGGATGGCTGGATGGATCTCTATGTAGCCAATGATTACGTCGAACCAGATTTTATTTTCATCAATAACCGGAATGGCACGTTTACGGATCATTACAATGATTTTCTTCGTCATTCCTCGCAAAGCAGCATGGGATCCGATATCGCAGATTTCAATAATGATGGACTTCTGGATATCATGGTACTCGATATGAAACCGGAAGATCCAATCCGATACAAAATGCTGGTTCATAACATGATCTATGATCGTTATCACATTTTGGTACAGTACGGATACGGCAGACAAGTAGGACGCAATGTGTTGCAATTGAATAATGGCAACCAAACTTTTAGCGAGATCGGGCAATATGCTGGTGTAGCTACTACGGACTGGAGTTGGGGAGTGTTGATGGCCGACTTCAATAATGATGGCTGGAAAGATATGTATGTATCTAATGGATATCGAAAAGATGTCAGCCAGTTGGATTATCTCAACTATTTCAGGGATTCTATTTCACGAGCAGGTGAATTGACGTCCACGAAGTATCCGGACATCAATGAATTTGTCAAGTTCCTTCCGGAGACCAAGATTGCAGGATATTTATTTGAAAACAACCAGGAGCTCAGGTTTAAGAACGCCACGAAAGCGGCGGGGATGGATCAGAAAGCTTTCTCCAATGGATCGGCTTATGCTGACCTGGATGGAGATGGTGACCTGGATATCATTGTCAACAATATTGATGAACCTGCCTTCCTTTATCGGAATGATTGTCCTACGCAACATTGGCTGGAGATTAAACCAGAAGGGTCTAAGGGGAATTTCTTTGCGATCGGTGCTGCTGCGCATTTGTATGCCGGTAAGGAACATCAATATGTCATGCAGATCACGAACAAAGGATTTTTCTCTACGTCAGAACCTATGATGCATTTCGGATTGGGCGCTATTACGAAGGTAGACTCGATTATCCTGCAATGGCCTGATGGTACAGCTGAAAAGATGAATGATGTCCCAGTTGATCAGAAATTCACCTGGAAAAAAGGAATGGGCAAGCCTTATACCAAAGCAGTCGGGAAAAAAGGAACGCCGATGTTTACTTCCAACCCTACTGCGGTGAAGTGGAAGCATGTGGATAATGAGTTTGTGGATTTAAAACGCGAACGGTTACTTCCGTATAATCTTTCTTCAGAAGGACCTTGTCTTGCGGTTGGGGATATAAACGGAGATCAGTTGCAGGATATTTATGCAGGCAATGGCAGAAATGCTGCATCAGCAATTTTGCTGCAGACTAAGGAAGGAACATTTAGTCCATTCAAGGAGCCGGTCATCCAGGCTGATTCTTCGTATGAAGATTGTGGTGCGGTGCTGGAGGACATGGATGGTGATCATGATCTTGACCTGGTGGTGATTTCCGGAGGCAATGATCTTCCGATGAATGATCCGGGCTATATGACCAGGTATTATCGTAATGATGGTAAAGGTGGTTTTACCAAAGACAATCAGTTTCCGATGGTTCGCACCAATTCAGGTGCGATTTTAGCCTTCGATTATGATGATGACAAGGACCTTGATCTGTTCATTGCAGGACGATGCATACCAGGTGGATTTCCAAAAGCACCCAAAGGATATGTGTTGCGTAATGATGGAGGCAAGTTTTCTGATGTGACCTCCCAGGTCTTTGCTGAATTTGATTCCCTGGGCATGATCACGGATATGGAACAGGGTGATCTGGATGGTGATGGAAAGGCCGAAGTTGTGTTTGCAGGAGACTGGATGCCGATTACCGCCTTTACTTTTGATGGCCAAAAATTTGTTAATAAGTCAGAAGCATTAGGATTTGATAAAACGGATGGTTGGTGGAAATCCGTTACGATCACAGATATTGATAACGATGGTGATTTGGATTTGCTGGCTGGAAACATGGGACTCAACAATCGCTTTCATGCAACAGCAGAAGGCCCGGTTACTTTGGTGACGAATGACTTTGATGGTAATGGCTCACTGGATCCGATCATGTGTTATTATTATCAGGGAAAAATGTATCCTTTTGCAGGTCGGGATGTGATCATCGGGCAAATACCGGTATTGAAAAAGAAATTTACCCGCTATACCCCGTATGCCTCTGCAACCCTCCAGGATATTTTTGCAAAAAAGGATTTGGATAAGGCTCAGCGATTGTACGCTTACACATTTAGTACCACCTTGTTTAAGAATGATCAGCATAAGTTTACTGCTTCAGTACTACCCTACCAGGTTCAATTGAGCCCAGTGTTTGATATGGTGGTGGAAGATTTTAATGGAGACGGAAGGAAAGATATATTAATGGGCGGCAATTTCAATTTTGCGGAAACTGAGACCGGAGAAATGGATGCCGGCAATGGTGATCTTTTATTACAGCAGGCAGATGGATCTTTCACTTTTGTGGAAAATATCCTGCATGGCTTTTGGGCCCAGGGAGAAGTGCGGGAATTGAAGGCTATTCGACTGGCCGGGGGTAAAGAAGCTATTCTTACTGGCAATAACAATGGCCCTATCCAGGTGAATACCTGGGTTCCATCCGCTCAGCCGGTTCAATAAGTGCATAGCTGCTGGTGAAGATTTATTAAATTCTTCTAATTTGGGACACCCTTAATAAAATTGGGAAGCCTCCAATGGCTTTCCAGGCCAGCGATTATGGATGTCTCCTTACCTCTTTCGATTCGAAAAATAGTTATCCCGTTATGGGTATTATTGAGCCTTCTGGCGGCTTGTCAATCCAAAGAAAAAGATGATAAATCCGATGAGTTAGTTGCTCCTCCATCGAACCTTCGATTTACCCTGATGGACCAGGAGGCCACCGGTGTACGGTTTATCAACCAGATCCGGGCAGATTATCAATACAACCATTTTTCCTTTGATTATATGTACAGCGGAGGTGGTGTAGCTGCCGGGGATGTTAATGGTGATGGATTGCCTGATCTGTATTTTTCTTCATCGCGTGGAGCAAATCGACTTTATCTCAATGTTGACCGTATGCGATTTGTTGATATTACAAAAAGCAGCGGGGTCCAGGCATTGGAAGGATTCAAGACCGGGGTGACCATGGCCGATGTCAATGGGGATGGACGACTCGATATTTACAGTTGTCGCACCAGTAAATCCGATGATGGATTAAAATCAAATTTGCTGTTTATCAACCTGGGCAACAGACTGGATAACGGGATGCAGGTTCCTTATTTTGAAGAGCAATCCGCAAAGCTTGGATTGTCTGATAATTCAAACACCAATCATGGTAGTTTTTTAGACTTTGATCGCGACGGGGATCTGGATCTCTTCCTGGTCAATCATAAATTGAATTTTGATGAATCGAACAAGATCCGTCTAAAGGTAGCTCCCAATGGCAAACGCGTAAGAGCTACTGATCCAGAAACTCCTTATGAATCGAACCGATTATTCAGGAATGATAAAGGCCGCTTTGTGGATGTCACCAAATCTGCGGGGGTTACCAGTTCTGCCTATGGATTTAGCTGCACAGTAGCGGATATCAATCAGGATGGGTGGATGGACATTTATGTGGCCAACGATTATGTAGAACCCGATTTCGTTTACATCAACAATCATGACGGAACGTTTACGGATCATTATACCGATTATCTGCGCCATTCATCCCTGACCAGTATGGGCTCCGATATTGCCGACATCAATAATGACGGGCTTGTGGACATCATGGTGCTGGATATGAAATCAGAAGACCCGGTCCGGTATAAAATGCTGGATCGAAATACGTTTGATCGTTACAATTTATTAGTACAGTTTGGATATGGAAGACAGGCAGGCCGCAATATGCTGCAGCTCAATAATGGCAACCTGACGTTTAGCGAGATCGGACAATTTGCAGGAGTGGCAACCACAGACTGGAGCTGGGGTGTATTATTGGCAGATTTTGATAATGATGGCTGGAAAGATATTTATGTGTCCAATGGTTATCGAAAAGATGTCACCCAGCTTGACTATCTCAATTATTCTATGGACAGCCTGGCTAAACGTGTTGAATTGTCACCAGGTAAAACACCGGACATTAATGCATTTTTGAAAAACCTTCCGGAGACCAAACTTGCCGCTTACCTGTTTTCCAACAACCGGAATTTGCAATTTACTAATGCCACAAAAACGGCAGGCATTAATCAACTATCCTTTAAAAATGGCTGTGCCTACGCCGATCTGGATCGGGATGGCGACCTGGACATTATCGTGAATAACATTGATGAGCCGGCGTTTATATATCGTAATGACAGCCCGGTACAACATTGGCTGAGCATCGGTCTGCTGCAACCGGATGGAAACACCAATGCCATTGGTGCTTCAGCGGATTTGTATACTGGAGGTAATCATCAGCATTTAATGATGATCACCAATCACGGGTTTTTCTCCAGTTCAGAGCCGCTCTTGCATTTTGGATTAGGCAGTCATGCGGTAGTCGATTCGATCATTTTACGGTGGCCCGATGGCAGCATAGAAAAAATGGAACAGGTTCCTGCGGATCAAAGGATGATATGGAAAAAAGGTAGCGGAAAACCTTACCGGGAAATCACGATTTCAAATCCGAACAAGTTGTTCTCCAATAATAACGGATTACTGTCCTGGAATCATTTTGAAAATCCTTATGTGGATTTGAAAAAAGAGCGCCTGATCCCCTACAGCCTTTCTACAGAAGGTCCATGCATTGCAGTGGGTGATTTAAATGGAGACGGACTTGAAGACATATTTGCCGGTAATGGAAGAGGTGCAGCTTCAGGAATGTTTTTTCAAACTGCAGAGGGAATATTGAAACCTGCGACCGTCTCAGCAATTCAATCGGATGCGGCTTACGAAGATTGTGGTGCGGTAGTTGGTGATTTTGATAGTGATCAGGACAATGATCTCGTGGTGATCTCGGGTGGAAATGATTTGCCGGATGGTGACCAGGGCTATCTCATTCGGTATTATCGTAATGATGGGAAAGGCAATTTTTCCCGTGAAAATCGATTTCCTGTTCTGCCAGTAAATGCCGGTGCAGTGGTATCATTTGACTATGACCGTGATCAAGATCTCGATCTGTTGATAGCAGGACGATGTTCTCCGGGTGGATTTCCATCTGGTGCGCACAGTGTGGTATTGCAAAATAATCAGGGCGAATTCACCGAGGTCACTAAAACCGTGTTTGCTGAATTTGATGGCATGGGCATGATCACGGATCTTGAACATGGGGATTTGGATGGTGATGGAAAAGATGAATTGGTCCTCGCTGGTGAATGGATGCCAATCAAAGTGTTTACGTTTGATGGAAAAAAATTCATAGACAAAAGCGAAAGTTTCGGCCTGGCAAAAACGAATGGCTGGTGGAAATCAATTCTCCTGCAGGACCTGGATAAGGATGGAGACATAGATTTAGTGGCAGGTAATATGGGCACGAACAATCGCTTTACTCCATCCGTGCAATATCCCTTAACTATGATCACGAATGATTTTGACAAGAATGGTTCGCTGGATCCGATCATGTGTTTTTATTACCAGGATAAATTATTTCCTTATGCAGGGCGTGATGCTATCATTGGTCAGATTCCCATGTTGAAGAAAAAATATACCCGTTATAATCCGTATGCTGCAGCAACGATCCCGGATATTTTTTCCAAAGAAGAATTGGATGCCAGTTCCTACCTGTATACTTATTCGTTAAAGACGGTACTTTTTCGAAATGAAAACAAAAAAATGGTGGCTACCGAACTACCCTACCAGGTACAACTAAGCCCAGTGTTTGATATCGTGGCTGATGATTTTAACGGGGATGGCAAAACTGATTTATTGTTGGGTGGAAACTTCCTGTATGCGGAAACAGAAACGGGCGAAATGGATGCAGGTAATGGATCTTTGCTTTTACAACAACCGGACGGCCAGTTTGTGTTTGTTCAAAATCGTGAACATGGATTTTGGGCGCAGCAGGAGGTTCGTGATTTAAAAATGCTTAAACTTGCTGACGGACGGAAAGCTATTTTAACCGGCAATAATAATGGTCCGATCGAAACCAATATAGTGCTTAACTCATCTCCCCGTGAGCAATGATCCTACCTGGAAAGTAGATTTGTTGATGGATGGCGCCAAGCCCTCCACTGCACAGGCTTCTAAGGAAGCCCTGGAGTTATCCGAGCTCGTTAAGAATCCCAGGAAGTCCCTGGTGGACCGGATAGAATCCTATGAAGACATCATCAGCATTGAGATTGGAGATACTCCCCTGTCCCGGATGCGAAGTGTGGAGCGCGAAACCGGTTTGCGTCAACTCTATATCAAATTTGAAGGGGGCAATCCCAGTGGTACACAGAAGGACCGAATCGCCTATGCGCAATGTCTCGATGCGTTGAGGAGAAAATATGACACGATCACGCTGGCGACCTGCGGAAATTTTGGGGCAGCAGTTTCCCAGGCTGCTTTCCTGGCAGGATTACGGTGTGTTATTTACATTCCGGAAGGATACCACACGGATCGCATTGAAGAAATGCAGGCGAATGGAGCTGAGGTCTTTCGCTGGCCCGGCAGTTATGAGGACAATGTCTATCACAGCCAGGAGCAGGCGAAAGCCCATCGTTGGTATGACGCCAATCCTGGTGGAAATAATACAAGCTTGCAAATCAATTCGTATGCGGAGATTGCGTACGAGATCTATGATGTTTTGCGTGATGCTCCGAAGATGGTGGCAGTTCCGGTAAGTAATGGAACTACCCTGGCGGGAATCTATCGTGGTTTTGTAACGCTGTATCGCAGAGGTCGCACGAGTCGCGTACCGATGATGATTGCAGGATCATCATACCGCAAGAATCCCATCGTAGAATCTTTCAGGCTTAATTATGACAGTTGTAAAGACCTGGAAGCAGACCGGATCACGGAATCCAAAATTAATGAGCCGTTGATCAACTGGCATAGTTTTGATGGCGATGAAGCTTTGTATGCCATTCGCAAGAGCAAAGGTTTTGCCGGAGATGTGACGGATGAGCAAATGCTGAAATACACTAAAAATCTTCGTGACAAGGAAGGTTTGCAGGTATTACCGGCATCCACAGCAGGATTGTATACCCTGATGCAAATGCACCGGGAAAAGGAATTAGAGTCAGACCGCTATGTAGTGGTCGTCACCGGAAGAAAGTAAATATGAGCAGGACCAAAGCGATAGTCTATTGTGAAGATGCATTTAACACGCCCAGTGGAAAAACAGCACATGGATTAGTGCGATTCACGGAGCGGTATGACGTGTTGTGCGTGATCGATTCCCACTATGCAGGGAAAGATGCGCGTGAAGTGCTGGATGGAAAAAAGACAGGTATTCCGGTAGTGCGTGATTTCGCAGAGGCATGGAAGGTCGCCAATGAAAGAGGGGGCGCTGAAGCTTTTGTGATCGGGCTTGCACCGGATGGTGGAAGATTGCCGGATGCAGCCAGAGGTGTGGTGTTGGAAGCGGTCAACCATGGTTTACATGTGGATAGCGGACTTCATGATTTTCTTTCGGATGATCCGGTGATCATGGATGCTGCCCAACGTAAAGGAGTGAAGGTAAGAGACATTCGTAAGCCACCGCTACGGAAGGATCTCCATTTCTTTAGCGGAAAAATTGAGGAGGTCAATTGTCTTAAACTGGCGGTACTCGGTACAGATTCTGCCATTGGAAAACGAACCACCGCATGGATCATCGTACATGGATTGCGGAATGCGGGTTACAAAGCAGAAATGATCGGTACCGGGCAGACTGCCTGGATGCAGGGAGCCAAATATTCCATTGTGCTTGATTCACTGATCAATGATTTTGTTTCGGGTGAAATCGAACATGCAGTGCATGAAGCCTGGATACATGAACATCCGGATGCGATCATCCTGGAAGGACAGGGAAGTTTAATGAACCCGGCTTATCCTGGAGGTTTCGAATTATTAGCAGCCGGAAGGCCAGATTTTGTGATCCTGCAACACGCTCCTACCCGATTGGAATACGATGGATTCCCGGGATATGCCATGCATCCGTTGGATCATCAGATCAGGGCAATCGAATTTATATCCGGTAAAAAAGTTATCGCGATCACTGTAAACCATGAAGGTATGAGCCCGGAAGAGATTCCGGAAGCGTGTAAAAAAATCACGCGGGAAACCGGGTTGCCTGCCTTTGATGTGTTGCACGACGGACCTGAAGGATTGATCCGGGTGATTCTGCCCTTGCTGGCCAAATCCTCCGGACAACAAGATTAATTCCGCATCTTGTCCTTCACCACCAAAATCCATGTATGAAAATTGTTGCGTCAGATTGCTGGATCGAGCATTTCAAGCTTAAGGAAAGTTATTCTATTGCCTATGAAGAAGACATTTCCAAATGTGACAATGTATTCCTGACGTTGCAAACGGATGATGGCTTTATCGGATGGGGAATGGCTGCACCGGATGTGTTGATCACCGGGGAAGATGCTCAGACTGTTATGAGCGCTTATCATGGTCATATTGAAGCCACTATGAAAGGAGAAAATCCTTTTCATTACAGCCGTCTATATGAAGAATTGCGGGAAGCACTCCCAGGTCAATCTTCTGCATTGGCCATGGTTGAAATTGCGCTCTATGATATCATTTCACAAAAGGCTGGAGTGCCCTTATACATGTTCCTGGGTGGTTTCCGTCAGCGCATCATCACCAGTGTGACCATTGGCATCATGGAAGATCATCTCGTGCTTGAACGAACGGATCGATTACTCAAACAAAACATCCGTGCCATTAAATTAAAAGGTGGAAATGATGTAGAGCGTGACATCCGGATTGTCGAATTAGTTCGCGAAAAGATCGGACCAAAAATCGCCCTCACCTTTGATGCCAATGAAGGATTTAGCCTGATTGAAGCAGCTCATTTTATTCGACATACTAAGGAAGCAGAATTAGAATTAATTGAACAGCCCACTTCGGCTGAACTTACGTTTCAATGGCATCTTCTGAGACAGGAAGGAAGAGTCCCGATCATGGCAGATGAGAGCCTCAAGAAACTCTCTGATTCCTTTAGTTTGACTTCACGTCAGGCGGTGGATTTTCTCAATATCAAATTGATGAAAGTAGGTGGGATTACACCTGCCTTGCAAATCAATTCCAGTGCACGTTCTGCCAATGTGCGTTGTATGATGGGATGTATGGATGAAAGTTGCCTGGGTATTGCTGCTGGATTGCATGTGGCATTAGCGCGTCCCAATATCAGTCATGCTGACCTGGATAGTTGGCTGGACATGGAAGAAGATCCTTTCGATGGGCTCGTGATCCTGGAAGATGGTTACCTGATGCCTACTAACCTACCTGGGTTAGGAATTGATAAGGAGAAAAAACTAAAGATCCGCGGATAGATCAGTGCGCAGGATGTCTTCAATGGTTTCCGCACGACGAATGAGCCTGATATCTCCATCATCATACAATACTTCCGCAGGACGAGGGCGACTGTTGTAATTCGAGGCCATCGTATAGCCGTAGGCACCTGCATTGAGCAGGCAAAGCACATCTCCTGTCCTGATTTCATTCAATTCCCTGTTCAAAGCAAAAGTGTCCGTTTCGCATAAGTAGCCAACGACATCATAGTGATTTTGGTTTCCATCCGGGTTGGACAAATTGACCATGTGGTGATACGCATCATAATTCATTGGACGGACAAAGTGATTGAAACCTGAATACATAAATGCCATATCTGTATCACCGGCCTCACGGACCGCAGTGGTTTCCATCAGCAGATAACCCGATTGACTCACCAGGTATTTCCCAGGTTCGAGCACCAGGCTGATGTTTCTTCCGATTTGATGACAAAATTGTTCAAACCGCAGGCTCACTCTTTTTCCGAAAGAAGCCATATCTATCGCATGATCATGAGGATGGTAGGGAATTTTAAATCCACCACCCAGGTCAACATGATCAAGTGTTTCTTTCCATTGAAGGGCAACGTTCAGCAAGTATTCATACGCTTCATCGAAGCTGGCGGATTCACTGATATCCGAACCCAGGTGCATGTGTACACCGGTGACTTGTAAAGAAGTTTGATCTGTCAATGCTTTTAAAACTTCCACCTGGCTGGCATGAAAACCGAACTTAGAACCGGCAGAACCTACCTGCAATTTGTGATGTCCACCGGCACGAACACCAGGGTTAAATCGAAGGGTGATTTTTGTTCCTGGAAAATGCTGATCCAGCCAATGTAGCATTGGTATCTGATCAACATGAATGCGAACCCCTTTGGAAATGGCAAATTCAAATTCATGCGGTAACACTCCGCTGGGTGTAAAGCTGATCCGGTCAGGTGACGTACCGGCGAGTAAAGCCTGGGTGATTTCACCTGGTGATACGGTATCGATGCCGCAGCCTTCCCGTTGTATCAGGTTCAGAATGGCAATGGTGTTTAAGGCTTTACAGGCATACCTGATTTCGGGAGTATGTTCACCAAAAGAAGATTTCAAAGCCTGGATCTGACGGCGAATAACGCCGGCATCATACACAAAGAGCGGCAATCCATATTTTCCGCCAATAGATAACAACTCGTCTTTTGGAATAGTCAACATGGGGTAGAAATCGGGTTAGATTTTGCAGGATCGACGGACAAGATCTTAATAATCTTCATACAACTGCAACAGCATTTTCTGAATGGATTCATTTAAATCCTGCCTGGATGTCATGCATTGATTGTTCATCCAGGAAAAGATCAACACCCTGCCCTTTTTGGTGATCACATAACCGCTGAGATTAAGCACATTCCGCATGGAACCGGATTTCGCATAGACAAAAGGTTTTCCGGATTTGTCCAGGTACCAGTTGGGTTTCGTATTGCTTAACCCACCCGGAAGAAAGATCGCTTTGATAAAGTCCATTCCTTTCTCCTGGTACAGCCTGGTCAACACTTCTACGAAGGTCGCAGGAGACATCAGGCTGTAACGGGATAGTCCTGAGCCATCTGTCCATTGAACCGTGTCGTGAATAAAATTCATAGGGCCTTTCAGAAGATAGTCGATCATTGGTTTTTCATTCATGATGCCCAATTTCTTCAGCGAGGCGGCAAGTAGTAATTGCTCAGCAATGAAGTTGTCACTCTCCTGCATCATGTTGTAGAGCATGGTGTCACGTAAAGAGCCTTTCAGGATTTGCGCATTCGATGCTAATGGAACCGGAAGAAATGAAATGTCTTTGCCGGTGGCTTCCGTCCATGTCAACCGGAGATCATTTTTGAAGAACGTGATCGGAATGGTTTTGACTTCACGTCTTCGTGAACTGAGATAATCATATCGATAGGCATCGCCCCATTCAGATCGTGATATAGCGGAAATGGAATCCTTGTGAATTTCCACCAGGGGTGCAAAATAACGTGGTGTGATGGAGATGGTATCTCCGATGCGCTCAATCCACATCCGGTTGCCATAGAGAGGAATGGAATTTCGCTCACACTGATAATTGTAGACATGATCATCCCAGGCCCATCCGCTGCCATAACGACTGGTCTGAAAATGGTGATTTGAGAAAATAATTTTCTTGTCAGTATAGCGGATCAGGTCAACCAACAAGCTGCCCGATTCAATATTGGGATAGCGTGTGCCGGGATCGCCTGCGCCCCAGATGAAAAGGGAATCACCTTTCATGAGATAACGGGCTGCATCCAGTGTATCCTCCAGGGTATGCAATGCTGCATACAGTGTCAGGATCTTGGTATTCGAGGCCGGAATGAAAAAATGATGATCCTGGTAACGAAAGAGCCACTTTTCCCGGGTGATATCATAGACCTGGAGGCCAGCATTGCAAAAAGAATCGAGCTCCAGTTTCTTCCATGTTTTACAAAGGGCAGCATCGCCTGCAGGGACAGTATTGAGTTCCTGGCTTGTTGCGGAAAGACATACCAGCATCAGCAGGAGAATCATCAAACAGGTGTAAGCGGGTATTTTCAAGCCAACTTTTTTTCAAAACCATTGTATACTTAAGGGACTTCCGGGACAATGGCGTGCTGTAAAGATGAAAAATAAGCTGTTTTTCACTGCACGGACGGAAGCTTAATTGTAATTCATTCCTTGATATTGAAGCATATGGTTGATTTTCAGAAGGAAGTGATCGATAAAAGCTTTGAAATGCCGGTTGTGGTGGACTTTTGGGCGCCCTGGTGTGGCCCATGTCGTATGTTGACCCCGATCATTGAGAAAATAGCAGAGGAGCAGGCAGGTCAATGGAGCCTGGTCAAGCTTAATACGGAAGAGCAACCCGACATCAGTGATGCATTTGGCATCCGAAGTATTCCCAATGTAAAATTGTTTTATCATGGAGAAGTGATCCATGAATTTTTGGGCGCCTTGCCTCGTCAGCGGATATTGGAGTGGCTCGAACAGGCGGTACCTAATGAAGGGCGCATAGCCTTGGATGATTTGCTGAACAAGCCGGAGCCGCCGATGGAAAAAGAATTGGAGGAATTATTGGCACGATATCCGGAGACAGAAGAAATCAGGCTGATTCTGGCGCAGCTTCTGCTCTGGGACAATCCGGCAAAAGCAGATGAATTGCTGGCTGCCTTTAATGCAGGAAGTATATATTTTAAGAAAACAGAGTTTTTACGCGACATCATTGCCTTTCTGCAATATGAAACGGCAGATGTGGACTTACTGCAGATCCAGGAAATGTTTCGCGCTTCGCAAATTGAAAAGTCCATTCCGAAAATACTTGAGATCATTGCCAAAGATGAAAAGGCAGCCGAGGGAACGCTGGCGAAGGCTACGCTTGGATTATTTAGTTTATTAGGAACGGATCATGAATTGACGAAGCAGTACCGGAAGCAGTTGGATATGTATTTGTGGAAGTGACTTATTTTAAGAAAACAATTTTTATTAACACCCAGGGTTGGAATACCCTGAGTTCAAATTGATCTGCTAATTTTATAAAGGATACTTTTAACTTAAACAGATAACCCAATCTTCCTGACAAGGTCTGCAAACCTTGGATCATCGCGCACAGAGTCGAGTTTCGGATCCACTTTCAGGTTGCATAAGGCTTCCTCCTGTTCTTCGAAAGCTTTTTCAAACCATTCAAAGGCAGCATCCGTTTCACCAAGTGCGACATAGATCAGGCCCATACTTCGATGATCATTATGACCCAGCTTATGATTAGCGAGTAGATCAGCTAATACCATTCTTGCTTCCGCTTCGTCGCCCGCAACTGCACGGATCTGGGCTTCCGCTAATTTAGTTTTGGTGACATTTCCCGTGAGTTCACCCCACTTGTTGTTTTCATGCAAAGCGAGTTCATGTAATCCTTTTCCCTGGTAACAAAGTGACAATAAGCGATGCACCGCAATGAAGTCAGGATCCAATACCAGGGTGGCTAATGCTTTTTCAATACCACGATCATATTGACGCGTATAATAAAGCGTCATGCCCAGATCCTTCATGATCGCCATGGAAATCGGATCCAGTTCTGACGCCAGTTCGATCTCCCCTACTGCCTCTTCCTGCTTTCCTTCAAATAATAGCAACTCGGAATACCAATGATGACCGGTCGCATAATTGGGATTTAATTCGAGCCCGATGGCAAATTCACGCTCAGCCTGTGGCCAATCCCATTCACTCAACATCAAAATAGATGCAAGGGAAATATGGGCTTCAGCGAGCCTGTTGTCAAGTTCCAAAGCTTTGTTGACTGCTGCCTTAGATTTTGGATGCATTTCCTTGCGAGAGTAATTCGTGTATTCTCCCAATAAATTGTAGGTATCTGCAAGTCCTGCCCAGGCCAAGGCATAGTTTGGATCCTTTTCAATCGCCCGCTCAAAAAACCGGATCGCGGTATTCAGTGCCTCTGCATTTCGTTTATTCCAAAAGAACCGGCCCTGTAAGTAAAGCTGGTAAGCCTGCATGTTGCCGGTATAACGTTTTTGCAACGTAACTTTTTCTTCGGCACTCAGGGTGTATTTTAAGGCGGCAGCAATTTTGGAAGACACCTGCTCCTGGATGTCAAAGACATCATCCAGCGTCCCCTGGAAGGTATCTGCCCATAAATGAAGATCACGGTAAGCGTCGATAAACTGTGCTGTGATTTTTAATTTATTGCGCTGTGTTCTTACACTTCCTTCCACGATATAAGATGCACCCGTCTCGCGGCCAATACTGATGACATCCTTATCGGTATTCTTGTACTTCATGGAAGTAGTTCGCGAGATCACGCGGATGTCATTTAGTTTAGACAGGTTGAAAATCAACTCTTCGGTCAACCCATCACTAAAATATTCTTGCTCCGGATCTTTGCTGAGGTTCACAAAGGGAAGCACAAGAATGCAGCATGGCCCGACTTTCTCTCCTTTGCCTTCGACATTATACGTGTTAGGAATGATGATGCCGGGATGACTGATGGCATACAATTCTACTTCCTCTTTTACATTCTTGAGGTTGTATTTGCCGAGTGAAATGACCGCGAGATCCTTTTGGTTTTTAATATCATCATACACCCTGCCGGAAATAAAAATACTGCCGGAAACCGCCAGTGATTCCATGCGGGAAGCAATATTGACCCCATCACCATAGATCGCATCTCCATCAATGATGACATCCCCGGAATGAACTGCGATCCGCAAGGGAACCAGTAACCCTTTTTGCATGTCAATTTGAATCGCCAGTGCTGCCCTGACGCATTCCAATGTACTTGGAAAACTGCATAAAGCGCTGTCACCCCGAAATTCAAGCACGCGCCCATGATGGAGGCTGACTTCGTGTTCCAGTTTAGTCCTGAACTTGGTCAGTTGCTGCAAACCAAATGCCTCATCATCCTGCATAGTACCTGTGTATCCGACGATGTCGGCAAACAGGATAGCGGCAAGTTGACGGGTACTCATTTTTTTGGTAATCGGTGGGTTGGTAAACGGTAAGTCAGTAGGTGATAATTGTATGGATTAAATCTGCCCGTTTAGGGGAGATCGTTCGCAGAACGAGAGGGGCAAAGTTGCAGTAAACGGTTAATATTTTTTGGCACACGGTAATCGGTCAGGGTCAGCATTCGACTGGAAAAGTAATCAGCATTCGGAAATCCGGAGATATTCTGAAGAGTGGAAATACCATAACAACCAGAGTTTAGGGTTGTTGAAATGCATCAGGATTGTATTTGACCATCAGGTGTATCCAGATCGAGCGGCTGAACCGAAGATTCCAGATAAAAATAATCCCCAGGAAGGCCAACAGGATCAAAATGGCTAATTCGACCGAAAGATCCGTGTAGACGACCATCAATCCCACCATCGCCAGGCTCAGGAAGCCAATGAAGATGTAGGAGATAAACATCGCGCCGTAATAGAATCCAGGCTCGGGTTCGAATCGCTGGCTGCAAACCGCACATTGTTTGTTCATGCGCAAAGGATGCAGAATTTTCATTGGCTTAATGAACAAATGGCCTTTCCGGCATCGGGGACAGGTCATCTTCAGGATACTGGTGATGCGGCTCATGATGCAAAGTTACTAATCAGTAAGCAGTCAGCAGAGTTCAGTCTGCATTCAGCAGTCGCCAGTCAGTAGTGAGTAGTGAGTAGTGAGTGTTTCTTCCTGCCTGAAAGGGCCGTATTATTTACGCAAGGTGTATCACCCTTCGCGATGTTAACGAGGTTGTAACACAAAAGGCTTGAAGAGCCGTCATCCACAAGCGAGGGTGTAGCCCTTCGCGATATTACCCTTCGCGATTATTAATTCACGGTTCACGGTTCACGGTTCACGGATCATGCTCACGGATCACGCTTTATTTCTGAAACCCAATCCGCTGCCGCTGAAAGCCCGACACCAATTTTTCACGTGTAAAATCCTTGACATCATCGAGCGTAATCAGATGCGCCTGGCTCTTAGCTTCCTGTCCATTTTTGGAAAGCCTCAGGTTTTGATTTTTAATTACCTCCTGTATGATCTGTCGAATGCTGCGAGCATTGCCGAAGTATTTATCGCGAAAGTTGTAAAGGAATTTGAAATAGTCCGTTAGATGTTCAAGCGCCTTGGGAGTGATCTTCATATCCTGCCCATGGATCATGCTGACGGCAATTTCATTGAGGTCTTCCGGACTATAATCTTCAAACCGGAGGATCTTATCAAACCTTGAACTTAATCCCGGATTTGCCTTCAGGAAGGCTTCCATGTTGTCCGGATAACCTGCTGCAAAAACAAAAAACTGACCACGCTTGTCTTCCATACGTTTAAGGATGGTCTGTATCACTTCACTTCCAAAATCCTGTGGCCCGCCGGTGCCATTGCTGAGCGCATAAGCTTCATCAATAAACAAGACACCTCCCATCGCCTCATCAATTTTTTCGGCTGTTTTCAATGCGGTTTGCCCAACATAACCCGCCACTAATCCCTGGCGATCCGTTTCCACCATGTGACCGCGTTCAAGAATACCCAGTGATTTATAAATCCTGGTCAGGATACGCGCCACGGTAGTCTTGCCGGTACCCGGATTGCCAATGAAGACGGTGTGCATGTAAAACTTATTCAGCACACTCTTTCCGGTAATCTGATGATAGCGCACGATTTCCACCATCTCATTGATCTGCTTCTTCACCGTGTCCAGTCCCGTGAGTCCATTTAATTCATCGAGGGATAAGCGCAATAATTTTTCATCTACCGGAATGGTCGGATGTGTTTTGGATCCCATCATTTGCATGTGCTCGATGTCCTCCTGCATGACCACGGATAGCTCTTCGCGCGAAGCAGACTTATGGTGAAGTCCTTTCATGATCCGCAGACCGAGGGAAATCTTTGCTTTCTCAATCAGGTCATTGACAAACCGCGCATTTCCGAACGTGCGATCGCGATTGCGAAAAGCATCGATGATCATTTCATCCACCAGGTTGCGGGCACCATCTGAAAGAATGACTTCTTTCTCACGGCATGCATATTCTGCAATCCGTGAAAGTTCCTGGGGCATATAGTCTACAAACTGGTAGTGTATTTTAAAACGCGATTTCAAACCTGGGTTAGAATCCAGGAAATACTTCATTTCCTTCGGATACCCAGCCACGATCACGGCCATATCACCCTGGCCATTGGACATTTCTTTGACGAGGATCTCGATCACTTCACGACCGAAATCTTTGGTGTCATCATTGGCCCGCGCGAGACTGTAAGCTTCGTCAATAAACAAAACACCTCCTCTTGCTTTTTCTATGGCATCCTTGGTCTTAGGGGCTGTTTGTCCAATGTATTCACCGACGAGATCTACCCGGTCTACCTGGTGTACATGACCTTTGGTCAGTAAACCCATTTTCTTATAGAGCTTGCCCATCATACCGGCTACCGTGGTCTTGCCGGTTCCGGGATTTCCAACAAACACGGAATGGATGTTGATCTCCTGGCGTTCTGCAAAGCCATTGTCTTTACGCAGTTTCAGAAACTGCAGGTATTGAGCATGTTCGAAGACTTGCTTTTTGATTTCCTGCAATCCAATCATGGCGGTTAGATCACTCATGACATCCTCCAGGGACTGATCAGCACTTTCTTCCGTGGTAAATTTAGCTGGCTTGTAATCGGGCAGCAGGACCTGGCTTTGTCCTTCTCTGAAATCTTCTGCAACTTCAAACGGAACCACAGCGACTAATCGATCCATGAAGATGATTTCCGCTGTATACTTTCCTTTTCGCCAGGAGCCTTTCACATTACTTCCCCAGCCTGCCGTAATTTTTACTTTCTCCTCCCCTTTCTTTATCGTTTGAAGACGAATGACCTGGCCTTTTAACTCACGGGCTTCGTTATAGAATTTAGTGAAGAGCTCACATTGCCAGGCATCCTGGGTCTGAAGGTTTTGAAAGATCACTTCGCTATAGATGTAGCGTGTTTCGGCACTGCTGAAGGACACGAAGTAATTGCGGTCATCTTCACCTACATCATCATACTGCCCTTCGTATAAGCGCAGCGATTGCAAGGAAAGATAGCGCGACTGGCCATTGACATTCGTATCGCTTTCCTCGATATAGAAATATTTCGAACCTACTTTTTCATTATCGATGAAGGCTTCCCAGCAATAAGCTCCTTTTTTCCAGAAGGAACCTTCTTTCTTATTGCCCCACCCTTCCCGGATATAAACGACGCTGTCATATTTGCTGACGTTGCGGCGAATTTGCAGACGGCAAAGCTCCTTCCCGGCACGCTTCATGGAGAGGCAGCGGAGGGTCACTTCCACATCCCAGCTTTGGAGATCGAAAAATTTATTGAAGAAGGAAAGCTCGGCGTAGACGTAGGAAGCTTCCATCCGGTCATAGACCTGGCGGTATTTTTTCTTGTTATCAGCCAGCCATTCGGTAGAGGCGTAGACTTTGAGCTCTTTGAATTTATAAGCCCTCGATTCTGACGATTGCTGTGTAGTTTCTTCCATAACTATTTCTAAATATAGGCTATTCAGGTCTTTTTTCAAAAAAACTTAATTCCTGATGTTCAGGAAACGGTGAAGCCTTATCGCTGGGTCGGTAAAGGCCATAAACCATGTATCTTGACGGTCTGATTTATGCTGAAAGCCATCTTTTCTATTATCCGTTGGCCAAACCTGTTGCTTCTTGGACTTATCCAGGGAGTGGTGTTTACGAAATTGATAGACTGGCATTGGTCTATCATGAATGGCACTGATGTGATCCTGTTGATCCTCATTACCATGTTGATTGGTGCAGGAGGATATGTCATCAATGATTATTATGACATAGAAATCGACAAGATCAACAAGCCTAAACAATGGATTGCGGGCAATCAGTTGTCTACTGGTCAGGTGCTTCGGTTATACAAAGGATTAATTGTGGCAGGTGCTATCCTGGCAGTATCGCTGGGAGTTAGATTAGATTTATTGATTTACTTTCCCATTTATTTATTGGCGGTGGTTGGCCTTCAATGGTATTCTTCCAGATTAAAATGTACGGTGCTGCTGGGCAACCTTTGGGTATCCATTTTCTGTGCCGGAGTCATTGTGATCATGGCATTACCGGATCTGATCAGGAAGAACGATGAAGTGTTGAAACCGTTCTTTTGGTACTATACTTTTTTTGCTTTTCTCACTACCTGGTTTCGAGAGATAGTCAAAGATCTGGAAGACATGCAAGGAGATCGTCAGCAAGGATGCAGGACGCTGGTGGTGTGGTGTGGTGAGCATAAAGGAAAAATAGTTTCACTGGTGATTGCTGTAGGTTTAATAGTATCGCTGTGGTTGTGGGAACAACAACTCACCAGTTGGGTTTTTAAAACGGGTCTGGTTGTATTGGAAGGAAGTGTGGTGGCCTGTGGCGCGTTTATCTGGTGGGCAAAGGATAACACCTATTATCACCGTGCCTCGCAGGTCATTAAATTTATCATGGCGGGAGGAACGTTGTTGCTCTTGTTGCCATCTTAATCAGGGAGAATCAGGAAATGTTGAACTTAAATTCGTTTGAAGAATATCAACTGGCTTGCCAGCGTGCTGTGGATGATCCAAATGCGTTTTGGTCTGAGCAGGCAGATGATTTTCAATGGATGGAAAAATGGCATACGGTATTCGAATCCGATATGCCCTCAGCCCGTCACTCCTGGTTTACCGGAGGTAAACTCAATATCACTGTAAATTGTCTTGATCGCCATCTTAATGACAAGAGTGATCAGGTTGCTTTGTATTGGGAGCCCAACGAACCTGGTGATGAACGCAGGACATTGACTTATCGTGAGCTCTATCATGAAGTATGTCGATTTGCCAATGGATTAAAGTCTCTGGGAATCCAAAAAGGAGACCGGATTTGTTTTTATATGCCGATGATACCGCCGTTGATGATTGGTATACTGGCATGTGCCAGGATTGGAGCCATTCATAGTGTGGTGTTTGCCGGATTTTCTGCGACTTCCTTGTCTGAACGAATTGGGGATGCCAGTTGCAAGCTGGTGATTTGTTCGGATTATAATATGCGCGGCCCGAAGCATTTGCCTGTGAAAACAGTAGTCGATGAAGCTTTAGTGCAGGGATGTGAAAGCATTGAGAAGGTGATTGTATATCGACATGCGGATGCGGGAATTTCCTTCAACCATCAACGGGATATCTGGTGGCATGAATTGGTGGCAGGACAACCGGTCGAATGTGAGCCAGAAAAGATGGATAGTGAGGATCTTTTGTTCATTCTGTATACCTCAGGTTCCACCGGAAAACCGAAAGGTGTGGTGCATACTTGTGGAGGATACATGGTGTTTGCAGCTTATTCCTTTCAACAGGTTTTCCAATACCGGCCTGGCGAAATGTATTGGTGTACAGCGGATGTGGGTTGGGTGACTGGTCATACCTATCTCGTATATGGTCCACTGCTTTCAGGTGCGCGGACACTGATGTTTGAAGGCATTCCTTCCTGGCCGGATGCTTCCAGGTTTTGGCAAATCGTTGATCAATATCAGGTAAATATCCTGTACACTGCTCCAACGGTGATTCGTGCGTTGATGGCTGCGGGGGATTCATTTACGGAAGGACATGACCTGAGTTCGCTTCGTGTGTTGGGTACCGTTGGAGAGCCGATCAATGAAGAAGCCTGGCATTGGTATCATGACCGGATTGGAAAAGGAAAAATTCCGATTGTGGATACCTGGTGGCAAACTGAAACAGGCGGAATCCTGATATCGCCATTAGCCGGTATTACAGATACAAAGCCATGCTTTGCAGCCTATCCATTGCCTGGTATTCAACCGGTATTATTGAATGAGCATGGCGATTTGATCGAAGAAAATGAAGTGGAAGGGCTGCTTTGCATTCGCTTTCCCTGGCCTTCCATTATTCGCACTACCTACGGAGATCATGAGCGATGCAGGAAGACTTATTTTGAAAAATTCCCTGGCTATTATTTTACTGGTGACGGTGCGAAGCGGGATACCGAAGGGCGTTACCGGATCATTGGTCGTGTGGATGATGTGATCAATGTCAGTGGCCATCGCCTCGGTACGGCAGAAATTGAAAACGCGATCAATCAACATCCCCAGATCGTGGAAAGTGCTGTCGTAGGCTTTCCACATTCCATCAAAGGACAGGGCATATTTGCATTTCTGATCACGCTCGAAAAAGTGGATGATGTGGAAGCATATAAAGCAAAAGTCAATCAAACCCTGGCAGACAAAATAGGCCATATCGCCAAAGCGGATGAAATCATGATCGTCAGTGGTCTGCCGAAAACCAGGTCGGGTAAAATTATGCGGAGGCTATTGAGAAAAGTCGCGGAGGGCAAGGCAGATGAGCTTGGCGATTTGTCGACGTTGGTTAATCCGGAGGTGATGGAGGAAATAAGTGAGAAGGTGAGAAGGTGAGAAGGTGAGAAGGTGAGAAGGTGAGAATGTGAAAATGTGTTCCGATCCTTCGGGAGTGAAAATTGAGCTGGTAAATCACATTCAAGCCCTGAAAGGGCGTAATATCCCGGCGAGGGGTGTAGCCCTTCGCACGCAATTTAAAATGAGAATCATAAAAATATAATTAGCGTTAATTCGCGCAAATTTGCGGCTAATTCGAATAGTGATTATGAGCATAAAATTTCCAAAAGTTTATTTAGCATCCAAATCTCCCCGACGCCATGAGTTGTTGAAGATGGCGGGCATTCCTTTTGAATGGATTGATGTCGATGTCGAGGAAACCTATCCGGACGATATGCCCATTGAAGAGGTGCCGGAATTCCTGGCGCGGAAAAAAGCAGAAGCTGCCATACCATTAATGCCAGGAGAGGGATTGGTGTTAGGAGCCGATTGCGTAGTTATTTTAAAGGATACCATTTTTGGGAAACCTGCTGATGCGGCGGAAGCCAAACAGATGCTTCATCTGTTATCCGGAAATCATCATCTCGTCATCTCCGGTGTGTTTTTGGGAAATGCAAGTCGTGGCATTAGCTTTTCCGATTATACTTCGGTATGGATTGACAAGATGACGGAGGAAGAGATCGATTATTATGTCACCAATTTTGCCCCGATGGATAAAGCTGGTTCGTATGGGATTCAGGACTGGCTGGGCTGGACGAAAGTGTCCCGGATAGAAGGCTCGTTTGCTAATGTGATGGGATTGCCGATACATCGGGTGTATGAGGAGTTGAAGAAATGGTGAGAATGTGAGAATGTGAGAATGTGAGAATGTGAGAATGTGGGAATGTGAGAATGTGGGAGAGTGAGATATATAATTCAATAAGAAAAGAAAATTTGTGTCATTGCGCCTCCCGCTTCATCATAGAATGTCAGGATGTCATTTCTCTCCATTCGTGTGAGGATTATCGAATCAGTGTAACATCCCCATATCGAACGGATTGGGTTCCATCAGGAAGCTGAAAAATAGCTTTATACGCAAATACGCCCGGGTTCAAAAGTTTATTATCCCACGTTCCATCCCAGGATGCAGCATCATCGTTTGGTTGAAAATGTTCCTTTAGAAATACCATGTTTCCCCATCGATCATAGATATCCAGTCTTAGAATTTCTTTGATCTGGCCGGAGCTGCTGATGAGGAAGAGATCATTGATTTGATCCCCGTTGGGTGAAAAAACATTAGGAATAAAAAGATCGTCCTGCTGATGAATTGTGATAGTCACCTCATCTTCTGCGGAACATCCCTCATTCGAATTAACGGTGATGGAATAGGTAGAGCTTATGATGGGAGCTACAGGTTGAGTAGGACAATCCGTGCAATCCGGATTGACTAGTCCATCCCATTGGATCGCGGCTAGGGAATCAAAAGGAACATTCAATATCGCGGTGAGAATAGTGGTGTCCCCTATTTCAATGACCTGGTCATCTCCTAAGGTCACCGTGAGTTGAATCGGCACATTGATTAAAACAATTTCTTTGGCTTTACAATCATTGGCATCTAAAGCAGTGATCGTATAAATTCCATTGGTAAGTCCTTCAAATAATGGAGAACTCTGAAAATGGATGCCATCAATAGAATAGGATACAGGCAAAATTCCAGCTATAGGATGAACCAATAGGGTCCCTTCACGAATGTCAAAACAGTTTGGTTGTGAAACCTCCAGCGTAATCGTGAATAATTCAGGCTGAGTGATAAGGATACTGTCTACAAACTGACATCCATAACCATCAGTGAGCGTGACGGAATATATCCCTTCTCCTAATCCATTGGAAAATTCACCTGATTGTCCATTAGACCATAGGAAAGCAAAAGGTTTATGGCCACTTGCTACTACACTTCCGCTTCCATCTTCAGCTCCAAAGCAACTCGTTCCAAAGCCATTGAAATCTGAATCGACTTGTGCTGCTAAGGATGAAGGTGGAAATAAAATCGCTTCTGAAATCACCAGGCTATCGCAACCTTGCTGATTTTGTAAAATGTTAGTTTCAATACCCACCAGGCCTGGATCGCAAGTCATCGTCGTCAGGATGGTAGAATCTGCAGAAAGTAAACTTACAGTTAGGATGGTTACGCTATCGCATCCGACCTGGTTTGGAAAGGTGTTGGTGAAAACTCCCACTTCCGAACTATGGCAGGAAGTTCCAAATAAAAAAGTAGAGTCAGGCTCAATGAAGCTAATTGTTTCGGTTACGACGCTGTCACATCCTGCCTGATTCACAAAGTGGGTGATGAATATTCCACTGTCGAGCAAATTACACGTAGCATTAAATAGAAAAGTCGAATCCGTAAGACTCAATGAGATCGTGGAAGTGACAATGCTATCGCAGCCAAATCGATTGGTTAAATGTTGAAGAAAAATACCTGCCAAGTTGGGATCGCAGGTTGTTCCCAAAAGGAAGGTGGAGTCGGACAGAGAATAGGATATGGTAGTAATGACCGTACTATCACAACCAGTGGCAGAAAGAAAATGTTGTTCAGAAACACCAAGACTTGACGAATCACAGGAAGTCGTGGAAATCATGGTCGTATCCGGAATTCCAAAAGTAATGGTAGTCAGAATAATACTGTCGCATCCGACCTGATTGGATATGGTTTGGGAAGAGACACCTAGTAAAGATGAATCACAACTTGTTCCAAAAAGCCAGGTGGTGTCCATGGGAGGAATATAACTGGTAGTAGTGATGATTAAACTATCACATCCCTGTAGATTTTGTGAAGTATGATAGGAAATACCTGCCTGCGAAAACTGGCACGTTGTCAATTGTATGGTGGTAGTATCAGGAGGTGAAAGCGAAACTGTAGTTTTTACAACAGTGTCACAACCAGTAGGATTATTTAAATAGGAGATAAAAATACCGACCTGGGAAGAATCACAAGACATCATACTATAGTCCAGCATTACGGAAGGAAGCAGACTGACTATATAAGAAACCAGGCTATCGCACTGATGAGTTGTTTCAAAATGGACATCATACGTTCCTGCCTGATCAATCCAGTTTCCCCCAATCAGGACGCTGTCTCCGTCACATAAATCGAAAGTGGCATTTTGCTGATAGGTGGGATATAAATCCACCACTTGTTCGGGATCTGTCAGGACAATGCATGCAGGTTCCGAAGGAATAATATCTGTAATCGTGTATATGGTATTATCGCCGGGCCAATCAAGAAAAAGATAATGTTGAAGTACGTCTGTAAATGTAAAAGGAGATCCGGGTTCAGCAGATATCTCTATAGTCAGGGGAAAAGGCGAATCTGATGATAGGATGAGACTATCCAGCTCATTTTTACAGATTTCCGTGTCTCCTGTCAGACTTACATGGATAACGGGAATTAGATCCAACTCTATAGTGTCCATCCCGGGGCATTGTTGGCCATTACTGACAGTCACCATATATTGTCCTGCATTTCCCACCGTTATAGTTGGAGTCTGAGGCCCGTTTGACCAATGATAAGTTGCACCTGGAGTTGTGGCATCAAATGTTGCCAATTCGCCCTCACATAAAATTAAGTCAGGGCCAAGGTCGACCGGAATGATAGGTAGCTCATTAACGGTGATAAATGCACTGGCAACATTGCTTTGGGTACCTGCTATCGAGGTGAATTGAACCAAAACAGTTCTTAGTCCTGAGACTGGATAGGGCGCAACATTTTTGTAAACTATCATACGAAGTGCATCCTGAAAATCCCGTGAGTCAGCTCCCCCTGTATTAGTCAATGTGATAAAAGTTGAGCCAGATCCGGTTACGTTTATTCCATTCACACTGCCATTCATAAACAGCTTTTCATCGGGAGCATTTGGTAATGGATCAATTAACTCGATGGTCATCGTGGAAATAATATCATCAATGAAAATATGGTCATCCTCATCTGCAATGGTCACTCCGGCAGATAAGCAATCAAAGGGGTTTGCATTGTAATCACTTTCTAAAGCTCCAGAGCTATTATCACAATCCAGGTCAATCAATCCACTGCAAAAAGGAGAAGGCTCGAATTCAGCAGGCGAAATTATCCACCACAAGTTTGTGTTAAGATGGCACAAAGGGGTGACGGCACAATCCAGCAAATTGATATTGAAAATGGTATCTGTGGATGGGCCGGTAAAGAGAATAGAATGGCAAAAAGGTGAAGCAGTGACACCAATACCGCCCCAATAAGGAGGCCAGGAGGCACACACAACATGTGAATTTCCAGGATTCAGTGTATCGAGTATGATCAGGCCTTCAGACTCATATCCAAAACAATAGATTTCCCCATCGTAAAAAGCCCAGTCTGACCCCGTCTTAAAAGGAATGATGCCCAGCTCTGTCAGGCTGCCTGAGTTGGCATTATATCTGAACAATTTGTCACTAAAATCATCAATTCCAAATCCAAAGTAAAAGAGTCCATTGCCCACATTGACTAATCCTCTGCTTAAATCAAGAGGTGGTAAAACACTCGGATCAAGTGGATACGTAAGTGAGTAAGCACCGGTCGGTAAGGTTATGGTATAAATTCCAACTCCAAGAACACTTGCCAGCATGTAAAAAACTCCGTTTTCATCAAACGTAAGGGCACCACTTGCCAGGCAGGGTGTGTTATTGGAAATTAAAGTTAACTCACAGTCACAATCGCTATGTGTGATATCAACTTCATAAAGCCTGTGACAATCTCCATCTAATGCATAATACACCTGTGCTGAAATACTGTTGTAATCCAGGATCATACATAAAATGGCAAATCCCAATTTAAATTTAAAGGGCATTAATAATTACGAATTACGAATTACGAATTACAAATTACGAAAAATTAATGATTAAATCTGTTGTCACCTTCGCACTTGGAGATATGGCAACCGAAGAATGGGGAATTGTAATAGTTAAGAGCATTTTTGTCTGACACGCTCACTATCTCACGCTCTTACGGTAAGCTGTGCCCACTGATCCTTCTCGTGATGTTCCATAATATGAAAATCAAGGTTTGTCAGCGCACTCTTTACTATTTCCACATCATCAAACATAATCCCTGAAAATAGGATATGACCGTCAGGATTAAGCAAAGATTTTAAGCCGGAAAGATGGTCGAGGATCACATTGCGGTTGATATTGGCCAAAATAATATCGTACGGTTCAGTGCCTGCTTTGTCCAGGCCACCCAATTCAAAATGACATTGAGGCTCTACCCCATTGATGATCGCATGCTCAAAACTATTTTCAACAGCTTCGGGTTGAATATCCACCCCGATTACAGTTGCTGCACCTTCCATCGCTGCGACGATCGCTAAGATGCCAGTCCCACATCCGAAATCCAACACCCGTTTGTTTACAAAATCTAATTTTTCCATCGCCTGCAACATCATATACGTCGTCGCATGATGGCCGGTACCAAATGCCATTTTTGGAGAGATCGTGACGATGTGTTTGTATTCCTTTTCTCCCTGCTCATGGAATTCAGCGCGGATGTAACAATATTTATCCACTGCCACCGGATTGAAGGAGCTTTCCCAGACAGCATTCCAGTTTTTATCCTCTACCTGGGACAATTCGTAGTCCACGAAATGAACGCCTTTATGTTCATCAATAAAATGCATCATGTCTTCCAGGATGTCATGACGCTGAATGTAACCAGTAATTGTTTTTTCTTCTTCGTGAAATGATTCAAACGGCCATTCACTTAACAAGGCCTGCCAGACTTCTTTATCATGATCACCCATGTCAAAGCGAATCGCAAAATATTCAGGGTTCATCGTCATTTTGGATAGATTTCACCCTGATAGGCTTTCCAGGTATTGAGTAAAAGGGATGTTACCGTCATTGGCCCTACTCCACCGGGCACCGGAGTAATAAAACTGCATTTTGGAGCCACATTGTCGTAATCTACATCACCGACTAAGCGGAATCCGGATTTTTTAGAAGGATCATCAACCCGATTGATTCCAACATCGATCACCACTGCCCCTTCCTTGACCATATCTGCGGTCAGAAAATTAGGCCGACCTAAAGCGACGACTAGCAAATCACTTGCTCTGGCAATCTCCTTAATGTTCGGGGTTTTACTATGACAAAGGATGACTGTGCCATCTCCGGGAACTGCCCGGCGAGAAAGCAGGATGCTGATAGGTGTGCCTACGATATTGCTTCGCCCGATTACACAACATTGTTTTCCACTGATGTCAATGTGATGGCGTTCCAACATTTGTAAAATTCCCATCGGGGTAGCCGGGAGATAAGCGGGCAGCCCCAACGTCATACGGCCAATATTCATCGGATGAAAGCCGTCGACATCCTTTTCAGGTTTGATCGCGAGGGTGACATCCATTTCGTGCATGTGTTCGGGTAATGGAAGCTGCACGATAAAGCCATCGATTTCGGGATCTTCATTGAGATCCTGAATGATGTCCATCAGGATTTGCTGACTGATTTCACCAGGTCGTTGTATGAGCGTGGATTGAAACCCTGCTTCGGTACAGCTTCTCACCTTATTCGTCACATAAGATCTGCTTGCCGGATGATCGCCGATCAGCACTGCTGCTAAATGGGGTGGACGTTTGCCCTGGGCAACGACCGCATCTACTTTTGTTTTAAGCTCCGCTTTGATTTGAGCTGCTAGGGCATTGCCGTCGATGATATTCATGCTATTTTCTTTGTTAGTTCAAGTGTTAATCTTTCCTGGTTTAGCCACTAATTACACGAATTAACACTAATTAATTTTTCTTACGCTCTTACGCTCTTACGCTCTTACGCTCTTACGCTCTTATGCTCTTACGTTCTTACGCTCTTACGCTCTTGCATCTGATGTTTGCAAATCGTGCCCATTGAAAATCCTATCAATGCTCCAAGCAATCCTCCACCCAGGATATCAAACGGATAATGCAAACCCACATACACCTGTGCGATCCCGACCAGGAAAGCCCATAGCCACCAAAGATGCTTCCACCGCCCAAGGTAATGCCCGAACACCACGATGGCAAAAGCCGCCACACAAAAATGATTGGCTGCATGGGAAGATGTAAAACTAAACCCACTGCCACAGGAAACCCGTTCAATCACCTGCAGGGAATCCACCTGGCATGGCCTGGGGCGATGCACAATAATTTTGATGAGTTTGGAGCTGATGGTGTCTGAAGCAAACACGGAAAGAAAAATGAACAGGAAGGCCAGGAGGATCTGCCGGCGGTTGAAGTTAAAAAGCAGCCAGGAGAGGCAGAATAGGTAGAGGGGCAGCCATATATACTTATTCCTGAGGGCGGGCATCAGCCAGTCAAAAATCGTATTGCTCCATCCGCTGTTGATCCAGTGCATCATCGCTGTATCCCACTGAAGCAAAGTCTCCATCATCAGCCAAATGTATAGTTTTGCGGGACAAAATCAATTCATCTACGTGTCACTTATTAAATCCGTTAGCGGCATCCGGGGCACCATCGGGGGTGAGGCCGGCGAGAACCTGACTCCGCTTGATATCGTCTCTTTCGTGTCAGCCTATGGCCATTTTCTGCGAAAAGAAGAGGCCAGACCCCATGTAATCATCGGACGTGATGGCCGTATATCCGGGAGCATGGTGAAAAACCTGGCGATCAGCACCCTGCAAGCCATGGGCATCGATGTCACGGATTTGGATTATTCGACTACTCCTTCTGTGGAGATGTTTGTCAAAACGGCAAAGGCATCCGGAGGTATCATCATTACCGCCAGTCACAATCCCGGTGAATGGAATGCCCTGAAATTTTTGAATCACCTGGGTGAGTTTATCAGTCCTGAACTGGGCGAACAAATCAAAACACTGGCAGAAGCTGGTGCATCAGGCGTGTCTTATGCTCCCGCAAATGCACTTGGCAAACTGACTCATTCTTCAGACGCCATTCAGCAACATATTGATGCGATCCTCAATCATCCGCTGATTGATCCGATTGCAATTGCCGAACGAAAATTTAAGGTAGTGCTGGATGCAATTAACAGTACCGGGAGTATCAGTATTCCGCCATTACTTGAATCCATGGGCGTGGAAGTAATTACGATCAATGGTGATATCACTGGAGTTTTTGCCCATAATCCTGAACCCTTGCCTGAACATCTGACGGAATTATGCGATGCGGTGATTGAACATAAAGCCGATTTGGGAATCAGTGTTGATCCTGATGTGGACCGTCTTGCACTCGTGGATGAACATGGCGTTTTTTTTGGAGAAGAATATACCCTCGTATGTGCGGCTGATTTTGTGCTGCAGCATGATAAAGGTCCGGTGGTCACCAATCTTTCCTCCAGCATGGCGCTGAAACTTTTGGCTGATCGATATGGGGTCGAATGTTATTTCGCCCCTGTCGGAGAGGTGCATGTGGTCAATCAAATGAAGGCGGTAAAGGCGGTATTAGGAGGTGAAGGTAATGGCGGTGTGATTGATCCCAGGCTGCATTATGGACGGGATTCCTTGATAGGAATTGCCTTGATTTTGATGCACATGGCTTCTTCCAAAAAGACGCTCAGTGCATTAAAGGCCGGGTATCCAGCTTTGGTGATGGTCAAGGATAAAATAGCCTTCGATCCCTCGAAATCTGCACAAAGCTTGTTAGATCATGTTGCCGAATATTATAAACAGGAAGAACTGGATACGCAGGACGGCTTAAAAGTTATTTTCCGGGAAAAATGGGTTCAGCTAAGGAAATCAAATACAGAGCCCATTCTTCGGATTTACGCCGAAGCGAAAAGTTTGGCCGAGGCGAAAGCATTAGTGGATACTGTGAAAACCGTGATTTAGCCTATTTTTGTATCCTGATTTAGCTGCTATGTCCAAAAGGGTTTATCTCGATAATGCCGCCACTACTCCACTTCGTTCCGAAGTCCTGGAGGCCATGATGCCATTCCTGACCAGTAATTTTGGCAATCCCAGTTCCATCCACCAGGAAGGCAGGGTCACCCGGGCTGCCATCGAGGCTGCCCGCAAAGTCGTAGCCAACCTCATCGGAGCTTCTACCGCAGAGATCTTTTTCACTTCCGGAGGTACGGAATCCAATAACATGGCGATCAAATGTGCAGTATCTGATCTGGGAGTCAAACGCATTATCACCTCACCTTGTGAGCATCATTGTGTCAAACATTCAGTCGAACACCTCAAAGATCGTCAGCTTGTTCAGGTTGAACTTGTGCGCATCGACGAATATGGCGTACCTGACATGGCTCATTTGGAAGAATTACTTTCCAAAGACAACACGCCAACCCTGGTGTCCCTGATGCATGCGAATAATGAATTGGGTTCGATGCTGGATATTGCCGCATTATCTGCTTTGTGTAAAAAATATAATGCGCGTCTGCATTCGGATACCGTTCAGACAGTGGGACATTACCCAATCAATGTGCAACAGCATCCCGTAGATTTTATGTCTGGTGCTGCGCATAAATTTTTTGGGCCAAAAGGAGTTGGATTTATTTACATCAATAGCATGGCACATATTCATCCATTGATTGATGGTGGTTCGCAGGAACGTAATATGCGTGCAGGCACTGAGAATATTGCCGGCATCGTAGGACTCTCTAAAGCAATCCAGTTGGCCTATTCGGAGCTCGAACATGATCGGGCCTATATTCTTGATTTGAAAAACTACATGAAAGAACAACTCCGGGAGATTTGCCCGGATGTAAAATTCAATGGACATCCTACCGAGAGTTTATACACGGTTTTGAATGTCTCTTTTCCTCCGGGTCCGCATGCTGATCTGATGATCATGTCACTAGATATTGCTGGTATCAGTGCAAGTGGTGGTAGTGCCTGCAGTTCAGGTGCTGAATCTCAATCTCATGTGTTGGAAGCCATTGGCCATCCTGCGAATCGAAAAGCTGTGCGTTTTTCCTTTAGTCGTCATATCACCAAAGCAGACATCGATTACACCATTGAACAACTGGTGGAGATTTTAGCTCCCAGCGTGCATGCCCTCAATTAAACCCGGCCAATGAAGGATCGGGCCACTGCTATTCAACGAGTGTTAGAGGCTTCCGTGGTGGAAGAAGCTTATCAGCGTATCCATCCTCACATTATTCGCACAACTCTCTTACAGGACTCCGCGAATGATCTTTGGCTCAAGTGTGAAAATTTGCAAACGACAGGTTCATTCAAATTGCGCGGTGCTCTCGCCAGGCTGAGTCTTTTGCCCGCAGGAAGTTCGGTGATCACCGCATCCACAGGTAATCATGGACTTGGGGTTGCGCAAGCGGCATGTATTTATGGTCATGAATTGAAAGTTTTTCTACCGAAAAGTGCTGCTCCGAAGAAGAAGGAGAAATTGAAAGCTCAGGGAGTGAATCTGGTTGAAGTGGATGGAGATTCGCTGGAAGCAGAAATGCAGGGAAAGGCTTTTGCAGAACAACATCAATTAGTTTGGGTCAGCCCATACAATGATGTGGATGTGATTTCAGGCCAGGGAACGATTGCGAAAGAAATATTAGAACAGTTAGGCCAGGTTGATCAAATGTACATCACCGTTGGAGGTGGTGGCCTGATTTCCGGAATTGCCAGCTGGATGAAAGTTCATTCCCCTAATACCAAAATCATTGGTTGCCTTCCGGGCAATTCACCAGAGATGTATGTCAGCCAGATGGCAGGTCGAGTCATTTCGATTCCGGAAGGAGAAGCCACTTTATCAGACGGTTCTGCAGGCCCGCTGGAAGAAGACAGCATCACCTTCGATCTGTGTAGAAAGTTAGTCCATGCCTACTCGCTGATTACGGAAGAAGAGATCAAAGAAGCTATTCGGGAAGTATATCAAAATCATCAAATGGTGATTGAAGGTGCGGCTGCCGTGGCGTATGCAGCAGCACGAAGAGATGGTTCACATGCAGAGTCCGGGAAGGTGGTGGCCGTGCTGTGTGGCAGCAACATCGATCCTGCCATTCATCGCGAGATCTGTGGAGCAGAATGAAAGGGTGGCGGAATGCATTAAGTCTCAGCAAGTGGGATTGGATGATTCTGTTGGTAGCTTCACTACCTGCTTTTTATCTCTTGGGACGTCCTGCTATTTATATCTGGGATGAGGCGGTCTATGCGAATGCTTCCTGGGATATGGCGCATGGTCATTCCTGGCTTTTACCTCAACAGGGCCATTACAATACCAAGCCACCTTTAGTTCTTTGGCTGCAGGCAATTTGTCTAAAACTTTTTCCTTCACCTGAGTGGGCGATCCGTTTTCCTTCGGCCATTTCTGTTACAGGCATTTCACTCGTATTGATCCTTGCATTGCGTCGTTGGGGTTTCGATCAATGGACAAGGCTGTGTGTGGTGATAGCTTTGGTGGCGCATGAAGGATTCATTCGCCATCATATTTCCAGAACCGGTGATTTGGATGCGGTGATGACTTTTTTTGTAGTCATTTATGCTGTCATTGTTTTGGATGCCTGGTATTTTAAAAAATGGAATTTAAAATACCTGATCTGTTTTTTCGCGTCGGTGGTTTTAGCCTTTTATGCTAAATCAATTGCTGGCTGGCTAATGCTTGGACCGATCCTGATATTATGGATCCTTTCCCCCATGAGAAGCATTTTATGGTCTAAGAAATTTATTGCTGCCGGTGTTTTGACAGTATTGTTATGCGGCAGTTATTATATCATCAGGGAGCAATTACAACCTGGTTTCCTTCCCTTAGTCTGGCATTCTGAATATCTCCGGATAGCCAAGAACATCATGACCTATCATGAACATGGGTTTGGATATTATTTTCAAAACTTTCATTCTCTAAAATTTTTCACCCCCTGGATATTTGTGGTGATGGTGGCGATGGGTTATATGCTGTTTGTACGCAAAGCCGATGATCGCAAGTCCCAATATGTACAATGGATGGTGTTGGCCTTGGGATATTTACTGGTGATTTCTATTCCGCCGGTTAAATTGGAATGGTATGATGCGCCGGTCTATCCTTTTTTTGCGCTTATCCTCGGGGCAGCTTGTGGTGAAGTGATCCGTTTGCTTCCTGGGCGATGGAAATATTTGGTTTTGATTCCAGCGTTTTTATTGATTTGGAGAAAAATGCATTTCATACAAACGGATAGTATTGCGAAACATGCGTTTGAATATGAGGGATCGATGCTCAGGCAATTAAAGGATCCCAGGGATGTCACGGTTTTTATGCCGGTGGAATATGCAGAGCATCGGTTGCAGCTTGATTTTTACAGGAAGGTTTTCCTTGATCAAAAAAAGATTGATGTCCCTGTAGCTGATCAATGGGATGAATTGAAGCCGGGCATGCAGGTGTTGTTGAGAAATTCCCCGTGGCTGGACAGTTTGCAGTACCGGTTTGAAGTGGACACTGTTGGGATGTGGAGTGGACTGGGATATGAGTTGAAACTTGGGGCTGAGAAAAGTGAGAAATAAAAGTGTTAAAGTTGGGTTTGGGGGTAATGTTTTTTGAGTCTCGAGACACTACTAACAGAGAAAGGTTATCGCCTATAACTTAAACTAACCGTTGAGGCTCAGAAACTATGCCCGCCCCTTCCATTCCCTCCCCACTTTCTTCCCAACCTTGACATAAGTCAAACTTTCCCTTTCAATTCCTTTTCAACTTTACCTGTCATCGGAATTGAAATTTATGCGCCCTGTTCACCTTTATCCGTCTTTCCTGCTTTTCCTCCTAAGTCTGTTCACTTTTTGCGCATGTCAATCCCACAGTAAATGGGATGTGGAAGCCGCACAATTGTTCCGCCAGGCTGCAGCGATCAACCATCAACATATGGAAATCAATGCCCGCATTGACAGCCTCTGGACAGCGACCTCCACCAGGCTGTCGAACGACATCCCTGCTGACTTTCCTTCAGTCGATCGTGATATTTTTATCAAAGCGCGCAACGCCGATCACATGCGCATGTTTATGTCCTTCAAATTGCTCGATACAACGCTTCAGTCTGTGATCAATCGCGCAGGTCAATACGATCAGCAACTCGCCATGCAACTCCAGGCACTCTCCCTGGAACAACAATCCTTCGAGCAGCAGAAAATGAATTTTTTGCGAAGCATCAGCGAGAAAAATCCGGAAGCCGGTGAACGCTATGCTTCCAAATTTCGAACGATCTCTGCGAGCAGCACTTATTAAATGAATTCGGACTATTTAATCAATATAAATCACCTAAATCCAATGTTCTTATGACGAACTTATTACCACACTTGCGCAAATGGAGTTTACTGATGTTGGGAGCTTTTATGCTACTCACTTCCTGTAATCCCGAAGAACCAGAAATCATTTCTGCGCCACAGACCAGTTCTTTTGACAGTGATGTAGTGCTGAAATGGAATGAACTTTTGCTGGAAGTGGAACGCTACACTCCAGGGTACTTGCCTCCGGTAGGTGCACGCTCTTTTGGATATATCGGTCTGGCTGCTTACGAAGTAGCTGTACCAGGTATGCCAGGTTTTAAATCCTTATCTAAACACTTCTCCGGCCTGACGCTGCCAGTTCGCGGAAGTGAAAACATTTACTACCCTGCTGCATTGAATGCCGCTTATGCATCGATGTTGCAAAAGTTGTTTCCCACTACCCCGGCAGCTCAATATTCCCGGATCCTTGCATTACAAAATCAATTGGGCCAGGAATATGAAACCAAAGTCACACCTGAAGAATACGAAGCCTCTGTGGAGTGGGGACAAGGTGTAGCACAGGCTGTATTTGCATGGTCACTTTCCAGCACAGTGGGATCCGAAGCTTGGAATTCACGTGACTTGAAGTCGCGGC
>JADMIO011631485.1_pt1 | contig 118572 bp, 91 predicted proteins | sample 8958161 | NCBI WGS metagenome assembly JADMIO01 (sample SAMN16585339, study PRJNA669376) | soil metagenome | isolation source: Crop rotation soil | place: USA: Cullars Rotation, Alabama | collected 2011
CGCGACAACTTGTCCACGTGGAATTCTAAGCTTAGGATCCCAATGTGCTGGAAAGGGCTCGAATCGGTAGATGGCCGCATCGACATTGCGCACCGGGGGTCCCCACGGCGTTTCCACTTGTGTCCTATGGAAAACACCGTCGCTCAAATAGATCGCGCCGCCCGGATCGAGACAAAGCGCATTGGCTGTGTGATGTGAATCGGCGGAATCCATGCCGATCAGGACGCGCTCGCGCCAATCCCCTTTGCCGTCTCCGTCGGTATCGCGGACGAACCAAACATCCGGCGCCTGGACCACAATGACGCCATCCTTGTAAAACTGGAAGCCAGTCGGACAATTGAGATCGTCCAGAAACGGAGTGCACTTGTCAGCCTTCCCATCTCCGTTGGTGTCTTCGAAGACCAGCAGGCTGTCTCCCTTCTTGCTCAGCGGCTCCCGTTCGGGATAGTTCGGCCATGCCGCCACCCAAAGTCGCCCGCGCGTATCGAACGCCATCTGGACCGGTTTGGAAAGCTGCGGAAATTTTTCTTCGGACGCGAACAAGTTCACCTTGCAGCCGGGAGGAACTTTCATGTGCGGGATGGCTCCTTCACCGCTCAGGAACAGATGCGAGCCATCAGGATTCTTTCCGGGCTTATTGCTGTCCACTTTCACGGGCGCCGGCAGGTTGTCGTCTTTCACCACCAGGTCGCTGCCCCTGGCGATCGCCCAGACCCGTTGCTCGCGATTCTCGGTCATGACATCGCGCATCTCCATTTCGCGCAGGAGCGTATCGCGGTTCATCACGCCGTTGAATTTGAGGTGCGAGCGGCCTCCGAAAACGTTGTAGCCATCCACTGTTCGGTACCGCTTGAAGAACTGCTCGTTCTTTTCGTCCACAGCGCTTCGCAACTTGTCGAAGGCCCGGCCGTTCATCGCAGGAGGCGCTTCGCCGAACAAGGCGCGGAACATTTCAGGTGCGAGAGCTTTGTAACCAGCATCCGTGAGGTAGAGGGAGTTGACCGTCAGCGGCGCTTTGTTCTTGTCGTAGGCTGTTTGGGAAATGGGAAAAAGGTCGACGAATTGGACGTGATTGGCCCTGGCGACATCTCCCATGGCCGTGGCGTAGTCGCGGATCTGGCCGTTATGCGCAGACGGATCGGGAAAATTCCCGTCCGGATGCTTTTCCTGTGCGATTGGGGAGAACAGAACAATGCGAGGGGACCCCTTCTCGCTATAGTTCTGTTTCAGCGTGTCCTTCAGGAACTTGTCGAGGTCCGCCTTGAACTTTTCGATCCCTTCGTAACCCTTGTACGATTCGTTGTAGCCAAAGAACGCGAAAATCACATCCGCCTTTTCCTTCTCCAGCCATTCATCCGGCGTGCCGAAGGCTTCCGACCTCAGTCGGACCGTCAGTTCGTCCCCGGAGAACCCCAGGTTGCGAAAGGTCAGGTCATGCTGTGGGAATTTGGCGTGAATCAATGCTTCCAGGTAGCCGGAATGCTGCATCCGGTCGGCCAGGCCATTGCCAATAATGCAAATATGATCGCCTTTTTTGAGTGCAAGCGGCTGTGCCGAAGCATTCAGGGCAAGAACCAGCAAAACCAATAAAGCAGTCAGATTTTTCATGAATTACGGGCGAATAGACTTTAATAAACGGCTGAATCTTCAGTTTGTTTGCCCTCTCCCGCGGGTGTCAAACGCTTTTCTGCCTCCAATTCGCGAAATCGCGTCCAAGGCCGCCGATTACCCTCGGCTCCTGGCGCCTTCCGCACAATTTTCTCAGGACCGGCTTGCAGGTTGGCCGGGTTTATGCCGATAAATAGTTTGAGTGAGTCCCAAACGGATATTGGTGATCGATGACGAGCAGGCGGTGTGCAGCACGATGCACGAATTCTTACGCCGCGATGGACACGAAGTAGAAATGACGGGCGACCCGGAAGATGGGGTCGAATTCTGCAAGACCCGCCATTTTGATCTGATCTTTCTCGACTATCATCTCCCTGAAACTACCGGAGACCTCGTCGTCAGCCTGCTGCGACGGATTAACCCGAAACAAAAGATTGTTCTCATGTCCGGACATCGGCCCTACCCGCCCCTGGGCGAGGCAGATTTCTTTATCCGCAAGCCGTTCGAAGCAGATATCCTGCGGGACGCCGTCGAGCGTTTCGCCCAGTAGCCGGTCTGTCGAGTTTGGGATCGCCGGACTAAACGCCTTCGCAGACTCGCGTCAGCCGTTGATTGACGTAGACCCGATACTTCTGTCCAAACAACAGCTTTCGCTCCTTTTCGATTCGGACGTGGGCTTTTTCAGATTGGCCGACTTCGATTTCGTGCGTTTCCTGCAGTGGCTCAGAAAACCAGCGGCGTTGTTGCTTGACCGGCTTGTTATTGACGAATATTTGGGACAATCCCAGAAGTTGATTGAAGTGGAATTCGAGGACTGTTTTTTCCTGCTCACCAAGTTCCAAAACTAGTTTCATAGGCCGTATTTGCGATCACGTTTCTATGCCTTGCCGAATGTGGCAAAGTCATCTTTACCTAGAGCAAACGGCTTACCACTTTATCGAACAGGACAGCACTAACGCAGATGGAGCAATTGTGACGTTAACGAAGCTTCTATTCCTGCCCTGGTTGTAGGAATGCCTTAATGCTGGGCACCAATCAGCCCGTGTCCTGACTGCAAATTAAGACACTCCTCGCTATGTTGCCGTCAACTTTTCGATTGTTGATTTGCCGTTATTCTATTCGGTAACGCGATAGAACTGCGGTGGATCCTGCGGGCGTGGAGTCACGGAAAGTGCATTGGTGCCTCCAATCGTCGCGGTCGGCCGCCACGGACCCGTCGGCGAGGGTGCTGATTCAAGCCCTCCCCGTCGCGGCCATGTGAAATGAATCGTATTGCCAGTGCGCGTAAAGGTTAGCCGCAACGTCGGATAAACTACAAAGACCGGTTCCAGCGGATTCATGAGCGGGGTCTCCGGAGACCAAACGCCCGCCTGGTGGCTGTAGTAATAGGGCCGAAAGCTCGAACTCCCAAGCTCGAGGCTCAGACTGCCGGGCACGAAACGAAATAATGTGGTGTCGCCCGGTGGCGACCCGCCAAAAATATTTTCGTACGAGGCACTCTCGCCGGTCGGTGACCCCTGGAAATAGTACCGGTCTTCCAGCAGCGCGGCATTTGCGCCGAGGTAGACCTGAGAACCGCTGCCGGGAGGGATCGCGCGGGGAGGCGCCTGGAAATTCGCCACGAAAGTTTGCGGGGCGACCGCATAATAGAAAATACCCTGACCGGGGGTGAAAACGGGCGCGACTGGAGTCCAAAGTCCCAGGTCGGAAAGATAGTAATCCCACGAGCCCGCGGTGCCATTCCATACGAAAATGATCTCCCCGTCCTGCGCCGTGGAAAACACGTTATTCGCAGAGTAGTTCAGGGAAAGCAGAGTCGGGATCGTGATGGCGTTCAAGCCCTGCACCACGGGAATGTTCGCTCCCGGCATGATCACTGGCATGAGAAGTAATGCTGCTCCGAGCACACGGGACTTGAAGTTGAACATAGACTTGTTCCTTTTAGGGATTCCTTCGCTGAGCTCTGCGCTAGATCGTGAGTCCTCTGGCCGCAGCTGTCAATAATTGCTCCGGAGCGGACCGATCCAGTCGGCGTAACTTCGCCTGCGCCTGGCGCGTTGGCCCGAGCAAACAATTCGCATGGCGATAATCTCTCCTACGGCTGCAGCAATAGTTGATAAAACCGGGCTGGATAGTTCGTGGCCGCAAGCGGCCCCCACGGGTTCCCATTGATTCAACGGCGTGGTCACGTTCGTTGTTCCCACGCCAAAATTGAGCGCCGATAGCCCAGGCAGTCCAAAATTGAACAAAGTCCCCGTCGGTCCGGTCACGCCTTCCATGGCTGGCGGGTGCTGCTGAAAGTACTTTTTGACGACCGCCTCAAATTCATTTTGATCGACCGATCCATCCGCATTGGCATCGCCCGGCACCGGGATGCCATTGGTTGGAACCAACACTAAACCGAAGCGCTGTACAGACCATTTGAGGCGGATTGCGCAGTGGAGTTCCGTCAGTGAACCCTTTTCGCCGGCCAAATGCCAGTGTCAAAATGGAGGTGACTTTTTTCCGTTTACGAGCAGTTTACGATCTCCTTTCCACTCTCTGTCATAATCCAAATATGTTGAAAACACGTTCGACCGTGTGCTTCTTGGGCGTTGTCCTTTGGGGCCCGCTCCTGCCGGCTCAGGAGCCAGCCGTGAGACCGAATCTCCTCGAGGGAAAATGGACGGAGCACGGTGTTCGCAATATCATCGGAGCCGGGACCGAAACCACCGTGATCCTGAAAAAGAATGGGAACGAATGGACAATTACCTGGGAGTTCGTTCGATATCCGTCCGTAAACGAAAAAACCGCACGACCCATTCTCCGTGCAGACGGTCCTTACCCCGTGACGGTGGACGACCAGGAGCTCGTGGTAACCAGGGAGGGCAAAGAGATCCGCTCCACTTTCCTTTGTGACCCTCAACGCCTGATCCTGCCCGCGATCGTCCAGAAGAAGCCCGGAGAGTGGGCTTTTCGATCGGAAGCCGAATCGTTTGTCGTGCGCTGTGAAAACGATCCCTTCAAAGTGCCGGTGGGAAAGGCTGAGATACCCGGAGTGCCTGGCGGTCACGGTTTCTATTCCTATGAGGAGGCTCCGCGCTCGCTCTCGTCACCGCGTGGGCAGTATCTCCGTTTCCTGGATCGCAGCGACGAGAAAGGCCAGCTCTTCGAGCGGTTCCGCCTGATCTTCGATCGATACGGCTCCACTCGCTACGAGGCCATCCTGGAAACTGGAGAACGCTCCCGTCACGCCTGCCAACCTCATTTTTTCTTCGCGGCGGACAAAACGAGATGAGGCTTGACCGCCAAATCTGTAATCAGTGGATTAATGCCAATTGGAATATCGCGGAGGGAGCGATGGGAGTCGCGGCATTGGGTATTTCTTCGCGGTCACTATGATTCAGAGACCATACGAGCCAACCGATTTGCAGAGGATTGCCGAACTTTATACCGCTTCGATTCGCACGTTGGCCGCGCCGTTCTACTCCGCTGAGCAGATTTCAGCCTGGGCGCCGCCTATCCCGGACCTGGCTCGCTGGCAGCAACGTCTTGCGCCGCTTCATACCATCGTTGCCGAGACCGACGGTATTGTCGTGGGTTTCGCTTCCTACACGGATGACGGCTACCTCGACTTTCTCTTCACTCACCCCACCGTGGCGCGCCGCGGCGTCGCTACCCACCTTTATCTTCACGTGGAGTCAACATTGCGCGCCGCTCATGTGCCGAAGGTACTGACCCACGCCAGCCTGGCGGCGCGGCCCTTTTTCGACCACCACGGCTTCCAATTGGATGGCGAAGAGTCCGTGGAATGTCGAGGCACGTACCTCCGCCGCTTTGTCATGCACAAGCAACTGTGCGCTGAATCAGGAACGAAGTTGCCCGCTGACTCTGTCTGAGTAATGGCTCCCGTCGCCTGCCCCCTGTCTCCTTCCTCACTCCTCACGCACCGCCAGCACAATCTTCCCGTGCGCATGGCCGCTCTGGCTCAACTCCTGCGCTTTTCGTGCTTCGCTGAGGGGAAGCACCTTTTCGACATGCACCTGGATCTGGCCGCGCACCACCAAATCCGCAATTTCGGCAAGCTGATCCCCGCGATTGTGATCCGATCGCATAAAGATACCTCGCACGCCGGCGTTTTTGACGCTTTGCTCCGGTGGCGGTTTCACTATTGAAACCAGGATGCCCCCGCGTTTCAGAACTTTCCACGAGCGATCCTGCGTCTGGCCGCCAACCGCATCCAATACCACATCCACCTCCTTGACGGACTCCTCGAAGCGAGTGGCGCGATAATCAATCACTTCGTCGGCTCCGAGCTGCTTCACGAAGTCGCGACTTTCCGCGGACGCGGTTCCGATCACGTAAGCCCCTTTCCAATGAGCGAATTGCACGGCGAACCCGCCCACCCCGCCGGCCGCCGCATGGATCAATACCTTTTGTCCGCGCTGAAGCCCCGCCTTGTCGAACAGCGCTTGCCACGCGGTCATCGACGCAATGGGCAGCGCCGCCGCATGAATCTGATCCAATTCCTCGGGCCTTGCCGCGATCTGCGGAGCTGTGCTGAGCGCGAATTCCGCATAACTGCCGCTCTCATCGGCCACCGTTCCAAAAACGGAATCGCCGGCGTGAAACTCGGTCACATCCGATCCGCACGCCTCGATGACTCCTGAAAAATCGCTTCCCATCACCTGTGGGAGCGGGTCCTGGCCGAGTACACCCTCGCGAATTTTCCAATCGACGGGATTTACTCCGGCGGCGTAAACGCGAACCAGAATTTGATTCGCTTTGGGTTCTGGCGTGGGCGCGTCTTCATACCGGAGAACCTCCGGCCCACCGAACTTGTGAATCCGCACCGCTTTTGCCTCTCCGACAGTCATTGTTGATGCCATAATCTTTTCCTCCAGGAATGTTTTTCTCCTCACGCGACCCTATCACGCATCGACTCGGATGCAATCGGCTCATTTTCGGGGCAGGCCGAAGGGCCGAACCAAACGGGACACTTGATTTGATAGCGCTGTAGGCCGCGTGCCACCACGCGGCGCTCCAATGGGCTGAAAGCGCAAATATAGGCTGAGAGAAATTCACACAAAAATTCGCACAAAACAAATGACTGCCATGTGCCACGATTGTGTTGACGGCCGGATGCCCGATCATTAAGAGTCCCGCAAATAATTTGATGAAACCATTAATTACCTTTCTCCTTCCGACAGCCCTCATCGCCTCCTTGCTGGTTGGCCTCCCGAGATCCGTCTCAGCTGAAGAGAAACTGAGCGAACTGCAGGCCGCACTTTCATCGACCACCATTAGTGGCTACGTCAACACCTCCGCCCAGTGGGACCCGGGTTCTGGCAATGCGTATGTTAGACCGGGCTCGCAGCTCGCGAGACCTTTCGCAAAGGCATTGCGTCCTTCACCTCCTCCCCAACGACGAGCCCCACTTCTCGCTTCACGAAGGCCTTTTCCCTCAGTGTCCGCGGCACCGAACCGCGCGCGGTTCCGCCGTTGATCTGAATTTGGTTTCGTCTTCCTGGCAGCTCGCCGTCTCCGGCCGTTCGACATTCTTTCGTCAAATCGTCGGAATATTTCCTCCGTCAATCACATATTCACTTCCGATAATCGAAGAAGCCCGATCGGATGCCAGGAACGCCACCAACTCCGCCACTTCCTCCGGTCGGTTCGGGCGGCCCAGTGGAATGCCGCCCAGCGAGTTCATCAAACCCTGGCGTGCGCCTGCCATGTCAGTTCCCATTTGCGAGGCCAGGCGTTCGATCAATCCCTCCGCTGCCTTGGTCTCGGTGAACCCAGGCGCAATACTGTTCACGCGGATGCCCTGCCGGGCGACTTCCTTGGAAAGTCCTTTGCTGTAATTGGTCAGGGCCGCTTTCGCGGCGGCGTAGGCGAGCGTCGCTTCGAATAACGGGAGCGTTCGCTGGATCGACGAAACGTGGATAATCACTCCCGAACGTTGCTTCATCATCCCCGGCAGAAAACCGCGGTCCAGACGCACCGCTGAAAACAGGTTCAGCTCGAACTGTTGCTGCCAGTCTGCATCACTCATCGCCAGCGCACCTCCGCTCGGCGCGGTCGAACCACCAGTGTTATTGATCAAGATGTCGAGCCCACCCAATCGATCCAGCGTCGCCTGAATGATCTGATCCGATCCGGCCCGCGTGGTCCCGTCCGCCTGGATGAACTGTTCCCGATCGCCGCTTGTCGGGATGCTTCGAGCGGTGGCCACCACCGTTCCGCCGCCACGGCGCAGCCGATTCACCACGGCCTCCCCAATTCCCCGGGTGCCACCGGTAACGAGGATTCGTTTGCCGCTAAATTCCTTTGCGTCGTACGGTACGTTCGATGTGCTCATCTTGCCCCCGATGATCTGCCGTGAACAGGGAAGAAGTCATCTCATAAATGCGACCTGGAAGAAGGCGGCGGCGTGAGGCAGGGCAGGGTGCCCGTCCGGAAGCACCCCATTAGCGCGAGTCGCATTCCACAGTATCGGTTATTGGATGAGAAATCACGGCGGCTGCTAATTGACTCGATTCATTATGAAAACTTTGTTCACAGCTGAAGCCACTTCCAAAGGCGGACGTTCCGGAACTATTCAGTCAGCGGACGGCTTGCTGAATGCAACACTCGGAAATCCATTGGAGAAAGGCGCTGAGAAACGCGGGCCCAATCCCGAACTCTTGTTTGCGGGTGCGTACTCTGCTTGTTACCACGGCGCTTTGAGCAACGCGGCCAAAAAGCTCGGCACGAAGTCCGAGAATTCTACCGTGCGAGCGCTCGTGAGCCTGATCGAGGATGACCAGGGCGGCTACCGCCTGGCGGTGGAATTGCACGCGCAAATTCCCGGGATCGATCGCGCCCAGATCCAACGTATTATGGAGGAAGCTCACAAATCCTGTCCTTACTCCAAAGCCCTCCGCGGCGACACCTCCGTGAAGTTGATAGTGGATTAAGCGGCGGACCAAATACCGATTCTCCCAAAACCCCCCGGTGGCTCATGCCGAGATCGACTTGAAGATCGGTGGCAAAATGAAAACCCGATACGACCCCAAAGGCACGGTCGATGATGCGAAGGTCATTGGAAATACCATTTTGAGCTACGAAGCGAATGCTCTCCTTCAAAGTTACGAAAGCACCTCAAGGATTTCCGTTCCCCAATGCGATTACGAAAATGTGGAGCGTCCTCTATTTCGAGCCCCAGGGCGACAAAGCTACTCGTGTTCGCGGAGTCAGTCTCGGTTTCGGCGATGATGAGGAGTCTACGAAGATGCGTCAGTTTTTTAATCGTGGCAACGCGATCACTCTTGAGCATCTGCAGAAGCGATTCGCTCCAAAGACAGACGCAAAGCAGGATAAGCTGATCGCCGAGGTAACTGCCTGGCCGCAGATCCGGAGGACCGCCATCTCTATAGAAACCACCGGCGACTTTATCAAAGCTCCGTAGGAGCGACATGTCCTTTGCCTCAACGGCTCATCACTCGAAAAGCTAAAGATAGCTCCAACTGGCGTCCCGTAATCGATTCCGGTTCAACCGCGAACCCATTCAGGACCGGGCTGAAAGCCCGAACTATAGTAGCCCAGTGCAAGCGAGTGCAACGAGCGCCGCGCTGGGTTAACGGTCATCCAAAATCCGCCAAGCCCTGTAGGGGCGGCATAAACGTTACGAGATAGAGGAGCTCCTCGCGGATGAAACCAGCAATTGAAATCAGGCGACAACCGGTCGACCAATATCAGGATCCATCATGATCTAGCATTGCTCTTTTGGTGGTCGCATTTCGAACTTCTGTCTCACGGTCGCTCCGATTGCGCCACGTGATCCACCATATGCCGGCAAACATCCCCAAATCCCAAATGAAAAGCCGCCCTCCCGATTCGATCGCGGACTTAAACGTAACACTCAAACCAGCGGCGCCAAAAGCGCTAAGAACTTTGGTGACTGCAAGCATGTACGCATCGTAGATCGGAGTCATGGGGCCCGCCCAAAACACTGCCAGGAAACCGCACGCTAGAGCCCAGATGCTGTAAAGAAGAAATCGCCTCCACAAGCGCTCTCTATCACGACGCAGCAGGATATTGAAGAGGACCGCCAGGGGTGCTAGGCCTGTCAGCATTATCAGGCTGCGGGGCAGGTCCATTGGATTATCGGTTGCGAACGGATTGATTAGAGCACAAACGATGTTTCTTGTCTGTAGCCGGGGAGTGCACTCGCCCATTTCCTTCACCAACCTGTGAGGATTAAGAATACCGGGCTGAACCTGCGACATAATCCTTAGACTCGGCGGTCTCAGTCTCTTGTATCACGCTTGCAAAGCCCCTGAATACGGGTACCCTTTAATCAGACCAAAGTTTTGGTTTCGAGAATCGGAAAGTTGCGGTCGTTATGAAACTTCAATGTAGTGCAGTTTTGCTCTCCTCCACTCTTTTTGCAGCCGCTGCCTTTGCGGCTGACGACCCTAATCTGCAAGCCCCTGCGCCCGTGGCGCAACCCCCTGTGAGCCATCCAATTGTGGTGGCGCCAGCGCCGGCGCGGGCCGCGAGCGAGGTCGTGAAAATGTTCGACGCCGGGGTCAAGGAACCGGCGATTCTCGCCTACGTCGGTAGCGCCCCGCCCATGGTCCTGAAGGCGGATGATGTGATCTACCTTCACGAGCATGGAATTTCGAGTGAAGTGATTACGGCGATGCTGCAGCACCACGGGCAGGTTGAAACTGCCCAGGCTCCTGCAGCTGCACCAGCGCAGGCGCAACCGCCCCTAACGCCACCGGCTTCCTATCCAGCCGCGGTGCAACCGGCCTACGTATCAGCGCCGGATCCATATCCCTACTACTCGTACCCGTATTACAATTCTTATCCGTACTACTATCCATATTCCTATTATCCTTATTCTTCGATCGTCATCGGTGGCAGTTTCGGGTTTGGCCGGCCGTTCTATCACAACCGTTTTCACAGTGGCTTCCACAGTTTCCCGACTCACCACAGCGGATTCCACACCGTATCGGGCGGCGGATTTCACAGTGGCTTCCACACTGTATCGGGCGGCGGAAGCCGTGGTAGCTTCCATACCGGCGGAGGTCATGCTGGCTTCCATACCGTATCCGGCGGCGGCGGCCATGGTGGATTTCACGGCGGCCACCGCTAAGCATCCGCCTGCGATTCGGAACTTCGTTTGGGCTACCTGAGAGTCATTCTTGCTATCGGACTTCGTAGTCGTCCGTCGTAGCAGCCGACGTGAGGAGGCTCAACCTTCAACCGGGCTGAAAGCCCAGAAGATAGTAGCCCAGTGCAAGCGAGTGCAACGAGCGCCGCACTGGGTTAACATCACCCGAAAACCCCAAGCCCTGTATGGGCGACATAAAGGCGACGAGATGGATCCAGTTGCTCGCCGACAAAAGCTGATCAAATGACGGAAGAGTTTTGGCGCGGAACAGGATATTTGCCCACCCTCAAACCTTAGCGGAACCAGGCACGATGCTGTCATCCAATTAGCCGCGGCCCTGTAAGGCGGCACCTGCAGGTTCTTCATTCATCTCCCCATCCGTGTCATCCGTGAAATCCGTGGTCCAATTCCCCTTTTCGATTCGCGTTGATTTGCGTGCGTTCGCGGTTAAAAGCTCGCTCCCTTTTTCGCGTTCTTTAGCGGTTTCGTGGGCAGATTTTTCTTCCTGTTTTTGCAGGGCGCCTTTTCGCGGCTCACATTTCCCGTCTGTTATCCGTGCCATACCAGAATCCGTGGTCAACCTTCCCACTTCCGAATTGCCCTTCGCTCGATTTTCCGGGAACCTCCACCTCGTAGTGCTCGCTTTTGTTCCATCGCTGGCGGGATCTTTTCAAAGGGCGATTCGGGTCAGACGCAGGTTTTCAAATCCCGTTTGGTTTCTGCTGGTAGTTGCCCTTCTCCCGAACCTCCACGCCGCGGATCCACAATCGGAAACTCTATTTCCCATAAATAAAATCGGCAACGACTCCGGTCCCGAAGGCACCTACTACGAACTCGGCACCATCTTTCGCGCAACCACTCCTGGCCAGATCACTCACCTGCGCGTCTATTCACTCGCTTCCGAAACCGGTAATCATGTCGCCCGTCTCTGGCGGAATACCGATGGTGCCTTGATGGCCGGTCCGTTCACCTGGAATTACGGCGGCATCGCCGGCTGGACCAACTTCGATATTCCCGATGTTTCCATCGAAGCCAACATCGACTACACGGTTTCCATTTCGACAGGCGGTGGCGGACGTAATTATCCGTTCCTCGCCGGCGACCTCGGTTCCGCGGGCGGCAATGGGGCAAACCTGACTCATCCCGCAAACGCTGGTGTTTACACCACGACTCCCGGCGCGCGCCCGACGCAAACTTTTCAGAGCGCGAATTATTTTCGCGACATCGTCTTCACCGTCGCGACAACTCCGCCACCCACCAACGGCCCGGTGCAGATCACAGAGTTTCTCGCGGAAAACAATTCCGGCTTGCAGGATGAAGATGGCGAGTTTTCCGATTGGATCGAAATCTACAATCCGACCGCGGCAACGGTCGCGCTGGGAGGCTATCAACTCACGGATGGCACCAATACATGGACCTTTCCCACAGTCTCGCTCGACTCGCAACAGTACCTCGTCGTCTTTGCTTCCGGCAAAGATCGCACCAATCAACCCGGCCCATTTCACACGAACTTCAAATTGGATCCTGACGGCGAACACCTCGCCCTCAAAGATGCCAACGGTGATGTGCTCAGTGAATTTGCCCCGCTCTACCCGCGACAACGCGCAGATTTCTCAGCCGGCCACAATGCCAATGGGGACATCGTTTATTTCCAAATTCCAACGCCTGGCTCCGCGAATAGCCTTTCCTTCGCCGGGTTCGTGGACGACCTCGTCTTGAGCGCGAAACGTGGCTTTTTCACCGATCCCGTCCAGGTTGCCATCACCACCACCACCACCAACGCGACGATTCGTTACACGCTGAATGGCGCCACCCCCACTGGATCGAGTTTGCTCTACACCAATTCGTTGACGATAAGCAACACGACCACACTCCGCGCGCGCGGTTTCAAATCCGACCACTGCCCCACAAAAGTCCACACCGACACTTACATCTTCCCGGCGGACGTCGTTCAGCAAACCCCGGCATCCGCTCAGGCCTATGGCTGGCCGGCTGGACCAATCAACGGACAGATTCTGCGTTACGGCCTCAACCCGACATTGCTCACCCAATACACCACCGCGCAAATCACCGGAGCACTGCAGCAGATTCCATCCATGAGCATTGTCACCGATCAGGGCAACCTCACTGACACCGCGGCCGGCCTCTACGTGAACGCAGCTGCCGACGGCTGGGAACGGCCCATCTCCATCGAATTAATCAATCCTGACGGCACTCCGGGATTTCAGGAAGATTGCGGCCTGCGCATCCGCGGTGGACAGAGCCGAAGCGGGAATTTTCCAAAGCATTCCTTTCACGTGAATTTCCGCAGCGAATACGGCGCCGCCAAACTCAAATTTCCGCTCTTCGACAAAGACGGCGCGAAGGAGTTCGACACCTTCGATCTCCGTTGCGAACACGGCTACGCCTATGCCGATCCCTACCAGTATGGCAATGAATTCACGGCTTTGCGCGACGTTTTCTGCCGGGACCTCTGGGGAGCTGCCGGCTATGCCACTACGCGCTCACGTTACTACCATCTTTATCTGAACGGCCAATATTGGGGCCTTTACCAGACACAGGAACGCGCAGAGGAAAGTTACGCAGCCACCTATTTCGGCGGGGCAAAGGAGGAATACGATGTGATCCAGGCAACCGGCCTGCCGAACCTCACCATCGAGGCCTCCGACGGCAACTTCACCAATTGGACACAATTCTGGACGGCTACCCGGAGCGTGGCGGCCAATCCCATCAACTCCAACTACTTTGCTGTCATTGGACGTAACGCCGATGGTACGAGCAACAGTTCCTTGCCCATCCTGGCCGACCCTCGGGAACTCGCCTCCTACATGCTCCTCCACTATTATTGCGGACACAGCGACGAACCGCTCTCAGTCTCATTTAATTTCGAAAAGCCCAATAACTTCCGCGCCCTGCGCCGTCACGGGATGCCGTGGCCTTTTCATTTCTTTGTTCATGATGGTGAGTCGAGCGTGCGCGCCCCCGAATGGGTCGATAACCGCGCCAATTCCGTGAACCTCACCAGTCCAAACCGCGCTCAGTTCGGATTCAGCAATCCCGAATGGATGCACGAAGATCTTCTGGCGAACCCCGAATACCGCATTGCCTTCGCTGATGAAGCCCAGCGATTGCTCTTCAACAATGGACCATTCACGCCAGCGAAGTCGCAGCCCTTCTTCGATGCGCGAGCCAGCCAAATTGCCCAGGCCGTTATCGGCGAGTCGATCCGCTGGGGGAAGAACGCCACGGATAACCAAATTACCTGGTCCAACAAGGTCGCCGAGATTCGCTCGCTCTTCTTCCCAACTCGCACCGCTACTGTCATCACGCAACTCCGGCAGCGAAATCTTTTTCCGTCCGTCAACGCGCCGTCGTTCTCGCAACGTGGCGGGCTGGTTCCCGTCGGTTTTCAACTGACGCTTACAGCGGCGCCTGTCGGCACGATCTACTACACACTCGACGGTTCCGATCCGCGTGCCATTGGTGGCACAGTCGCAGGGATCGCTTACAGCGGACCCATCACTATCAATTCACCGACGCTCGTTCGCACCCGCTTTCGTTCGTCCAGCGGCGAGTGGTCTGCAATCAACGAGACGCCGTTTACAACTTTTTCGTCCGCCGGGGCCGCCGACATCGTAGTCTCCGAATTTCATTATCATCCCCTCGATCCCACGCCAGCGGAATTCACGCTGGGCTACACAGATGAAAGCGCATTCGAATTCATCGAATTGCTCAATATCAGCTCCGGTACTCGCGACTTGAGCGGAGTAAGGTTCACGCAAGGCGTCACCTTCGATTTCGCCAACTCGGCGAGCGATGCCCGAATCATCGCCCCCAGTGCGCGGGTAGTCATCGTCGCCAACAACGCTGCTTTCCTTTCACGACTTCCTCCCGGCGCAGCTCCCACGATCGCAGGCACCTACACTGGCACCCTCAAAAACAGCGGCGAAACCATGGCGCTCCTCGACTCGACCAACGGCATCATCCAGAGCTTCGCCTGGTCCGATTCCGCCCCATGGCCCAAAGACGCGGATGGTCGCGGCCGCAGCCTCGTCCTCAATAACCCCTTCACAAATCCGAACCACAATCTTCCTTCTAACTGGCGTCCCAGCTCACAAATTCACGGCGCCCCTGGTTCTATCGACTCGACGCCTCCGCCCGCCAACCCTCTCGATGACGACGATCACAATGGTTTCAGCAATCTTTTCGAGTATTTCACTGGCCCATCGCCGCGTCTGGGCATCAGCAGCGAAACCTTCACCCCACCCGGCGCTGCCCCGGCAAACTATCTCTTCTTTCGCTACCCTCGCTCTCTTGTCGCTGATGGCGTCAGCCTGGCCGTCGAATCCTCGACCGATCTCACAACCTGGACACCGAGTACCCTTGTCTATGTGAGCACCGCCCAGGCGACAGGCACCGTTGCCATCGTCACCTACCGCACCCTCGAGCCGTCCGCGCAACTCGGCCAAACCTTCTTCGTCCGCCTCAAAATCCAGGAATGATCTTTCCCCTTCTTGCTCCTTGATCCTGATCCTGATCTTGCTCCATTCGACAAATCGTAATCGATCCTATTTCGTTCGTAGCAGCCGACGTAAGGAGGCTCAAACGTAACTGGGCTGAAAGCCCAAACTATAGCAGCCCAGTGCAAACGAGTGAAACGAGCGCCGCGCTGGGTAACGAGGCCCAAAATCCGCCAAGCCCTGTAGGGGCGACACAAAACGCGCCTCATGCGTTCTATATTTTCCCGCGTGTGTGATTGCGATCCACGACGACGAACCACGAACCACAAACAATTCCTTTACCTCCCTTTCACAAAACTTTGACAAATGGTGATCACAGACTTCGTCCAATCCACCACATGAAAACTGCCGCTCTTGTCGTTTTCGCGTTCTCCATCCTGGCCATCACCGCCCCAGCCCATCCCAGCTCCGGCATCGTCGTCGATGAGCAGGGGAATGTTTTCTTCTCCGACCTAAGCCGTGGCCTTCTGAAAATTGATCCGCTGGGAAAAGTGATTACTATCACTCCGGAAGGTGGCCATTGGCTGGCCCTGGATCCGCGGGGCAGTTTCTCGCAAGCCGAATTTGAAAAATCTCCCCATTGGCCCCGCTGGTTCAAACGGCGCACTGCTGCGGGCGAACGACCCACTCTGCTCACCGACGGCGGCTCGCCGCTGGTGGTGGCCCCGGATGGAAATCTCTATTACATCTGCAACGATGAACAAATGATTCCGGGTGGTCATGAGTTGGCGCGCCTGACTCCTGCCGGCAAAGAGACATTATTTAGCCGCGGCCTGCGTCGTATTTCCGAGGAACTGGGTGGCATCAAAGGTCTGGCCAACGGCCCCGACGGTTCGTTCCTGATCACTTATCCCCAAGCCCTGTTGAAAGTCGCGCGCAGCGGCACGTTCACCACCGTCCTCAATCCTGTGCTGCTGCCTGACTGCGACAAACATCCGCCCGCCATTAAAGATGCGCCCTCGCTGCGTGGACTGGCGGTGAACGCACGTGGGATTGCTTACATCGCGGCGACCGGTTGCCGTCGCGTCATCAGCATCACGCCCGAGGAGGTCGGGCGCATCGTCCCTGGCGCGCCGCCCAAAGTGGCCACCATCTTGAAATCCGAAACTCCGTGGGCTCCCTGCGGCGTCGCATTGCGTGGCGAGGAGATTTACGTTTTAGAACACATCAACGCCAATTCCGAAGCCCACGAAGATTGGCCTCCGCGAATCCGGAAAATCAGCCCCGACGGCAAAATCACAAACTTGATAACCTTCGCTCCGGCGAAGAAATAGACCGGGATCTGCATCATGGGTCGAATAATCCGCTGCGTCCTGGCCTGTTGAATGTTCGTAGCAGCCGACGTAAGGAGGCTCAAACCTAACCGGGCTGAAAGCCCAAACTATAGTAGCCCAGTGCAAGCGAGTGAAGTGAGCGCCGCGCTGGTTACCCATCCAACAAAATCCCACCAGCCCTGTAGGGGCGATCTAAAACGTACCTTGCGTTCGTCCCCTTGCGTTCTTTGATCACTCGGCCCAATCTTATTCGTCGACCCCAGTATGAAAATGCGTCTTGCGATCATAGCCCTGGTCATGATGCCACTGGTCCTTCACGCGAACCCGGTAATGGTAGACGGGCAATCGTTGATCGCGTTCGGTATAGTGGCGTTCTGGGCACTGGTCGTAGAGTCTGGCATCGCCACGTTGGCGCTGGTTTCGTGCGGCGTTCTGATTATGCCTTTATTCGGTGCTCTTTTGCTGGCAAACGTGACTGTCTTTTTATTCGCATTCCTGCCCCTCACCGGTCGAGTAGCGTTGTGGTTTCTTGAGCCGGGCGTCGTTTGCGCCGATGCCTTCCTCATCAAAATCCTGGCGAGCGTTCCGTTTCTGCAGGCAGGCAGCTTCACTGGCGTTACCTGGCGCCGGGCGTTGACAGCCTCGGTCATCGGCAACGTGGCCTCGTATTTTATCGGCGTCCTTGCAAGTCATTCCCCGTGGATTGACAACGATAGCGCAGGACTCGGATGACTCTAACAGCGGATTTCCGGCGAACCCCGGCTATGACTACAGGTCCTATCGGAGGCGTGGATCCGAGATGGTAACACCGCGCACGTTCCTGTGGCTGAATTCCCTTGATCCGTGCCATCCGTCAAATCCGTGGTTTCCCGACGATGACTAAGCCCTACTGCAGTCGCGCGCGATAAAAGCGGTGCGAATAATTGGCGGCTCCCCTGTCTTCAACTAAGAACATCCCATCGGCCTGCGCGACGGCTGCGCCAATGATGTCTCGATTTATGAACCTTGGATCCAGTGATCCTTCGATAACGTAAACTCGACCTGGTTCACCCAAAAACAGTAATTGAATCCAGCCGTTGAGTTCACGGCTGATCGCAATGAATCTCCCATTGCAAACTCCTTGGCCTTCGAACGCTCCGATATCGGTTCCATCGCCTCCAACTGCGTTCCCGAAAAACGGATGATCGTAAGTGCGCAAGAAACCATTGCCGCGCTGATCGTCGGCCACAGCGCTGAAGTTGGTTCCGCCATCTATCGCCGGGCTGCCGCACAAGAGAGCATGCGTGAAGGTCGGTCCACCATTATCCTGCAAAGGTCCAAGCAGGGCAGGTGTATTTGTTCGATCGGTTTCATTAATCAAATGACCGCCCCCATCATCGCTGCTTAGGTTGTATCCCAATGAGGTGACTGGGCCATCTCCGGCAAAACCTCTGATGGAGCCGCCGGTGTCTATTATAGTGCTTCCAATCTCGATGCTCGCACTGGTTGAGATGGCTCCTTCGGACGTGGACAAATTACCGCTCAAAGTGCTGTTAAGAATACGGAGCATGGTCGACGAATCGAGGTTCCGGATGGCACTTCCAAAACGAGCACTATTGGCACTGAAGGTGCAATTTGCGAGGTTTACGGTAGCACCAAAAGTGGACGAAAATCCGCCGCCGCTGAAGCCAGCAAAGTTGCCACTCAATGTGGTGTTCCTTACATTTGCGGTGGAATTAATTATTATCATCCCGCCCCCACTGGAGCCTGCCGTATTGCCGCTCAGGGTGGTGCGGTTGATATCCAGGGTGGTATTGTCGTTATAGATCCCGCCACCGTAGGCACCCGCTGAGTTTGTCAGGAGCAGACAGCTCTCCAGCGAGAGCGTCCCGTATTCGCTATAAATGCCGGTGCCAGCATTGCCGCTGATGCTGCTATGGATTATCGCAAGGTGTGCCTTGCCTTCACGACCCGTACTGAAAACACCTGCTCCAAAGCCACGGCTGGAATTGGCGCTGACAACGCAGTTGCTGATTGTCAAAGTCGCATGGTCATTGAAAATTCCTCCTCCGCCTCCTGTTCCAGGCGGAACATCGGTCTGGCCGCGAATAATCGTCAGGCCGGAAATCATTACCACTGCGTTGGAACCGACGTGGAAGACGCGATTGGTGCGGTTACCGTCTACGGCAAGATTGTCTGGACCCGGTCCCAGGATGTTCACATTTTTTGAAACCAGCAGCTCCCCTGCTGTAAGCGTGATCTTCCCGGTCACAGAAAAGCTGATGGTGTCTCCATCATTACTCGCAAGAAGGGCCGCACGGAGCGTGCCGGGACCGCTGTCCGCGATGCTTGTGACGCTGAGTGTTGCGGCAGGAATCTTGATTACCGCGTGAAGGGCAAGTAACGCCGCGACAAAGTGGGCAGTAATTGAGTTAGATACAGCTCGTTGAATACTCTTCGTTTTTAGCAACCTTTCGGCCTAAACTCAAGGTTCACAACTTTCAAACATCTCCTTCGAGATTATGAAAAAATCTCTTGCACTCGTTAAATGTTTCTGTATTTATAAACAGTATATCGGACGCAGGTGCCGAGGCTCTTTGACTTTTGTGGAAACGCGCAAATTGGCGTGGAAACGCTCCCGTTTATTTCCGCGTCTGCCGGTTACTGGCAGACGCGGATGTAACACCTATTTGCCTGACTCCTCCCCCTTAACAGGCACTCACCGCCACTTTGGAAAACGGTACTTTTTGGGACAAAAGTCACTTTTTTCAAATGTCCCAACGCTGATCACCAGGAGTTTGCAAATGAACTTTTGGGACGATCGTCCCATTTTGGCAGCCACGAACCACCACAACGAACCACGAACAAAACCAACATTTCCGTTCTTTCCCTGGATCAATGCACTACCTTGCCGGGGAGAGATGATTGAATGACTACAAAACTTTTTGCGGAATTAGGTATTTCGGCCGACTTGCTCAAGGCCATTGATAAGCTCGGTTTCGAGCAGGCATCCCCCATCCAGGCGGAAGCCATCCCCATCCTGATGACTGGCCGTGACGTCGTCGGTCAGTCACAGACAGGCTCCGGAAAAACGCTTGCCTTCGCGGTTCCAGCCGTCGAAAAAGTTAATGCGCAGGAGCGGACCGTGCAGGTCCTCATGCTCTGTCCCACACGCGAGCTCGCGGTGCAGGTTGCCGAAGAGGTTCACAAGCTCGCGTTGTTCAAGCGCGGCTTGCAGGCTTTGCCCATCTATGGCGGTCAATCGTACGAGCGCCAGTTCTTCGGGTTGAAGCGCGGGCCTCAAATCGTCATTGGGACACCCGGCCGTGTGATGGATCACATGCGCCGCGGCACTTTGCGACTCGACAAAGTTCAGATGGTCGTCCTGGACGAAGCCGACGTGATGCTCGACATGGGCTTCCGCGATGATATCGAGGAGATCTTGAAATCTGTTCCCGCCGAACGTCAGACAGTCTTCTTCTGTGCGACTTTGCCGCGTCCTATTCAGGATCTGATCCGGAGCTATTCGCGCGATCCGCAGACCGTTCGGATCGAGCAAAAAGCGCTCACTGTTCCCACGATCGAGCAGGTTTATTATGAGGTCGATCGGCGCTTTAAAATCGAGCTTTTGACCCGTCTGATCGATGTCCATGACCTCAAACTCGGGATCATCTTCTGCAACACCAAACGGATGGTCGATGACCTGGTCGATCATTTGAATGCCCAGGGTTACTCCGCCGATCGATTGCACGGTGATATGAGCCAGGCCATGCGCGACCGCGTCATGGGAAAGTTTCGCAAATCAGGTTTGGAATTCCTGGTCGCCACCGATGTTGCCGCGCGCGGAATCGATGTCGACGATGTCCAGGTAGTCTTCAATTACGACCTGCCGTACGATGTGGAAGACTACGTCCATCGCATTGGTCGGACCGGCAGGGCAGGGCGGAGTGGCCGGGCGATTTCGTTTGTGGCTGGCAGGGAGCTTTTCCAGATCCAGCACATCGAGCGTTACACTCGGATGAAAATCCAGCGGATGAAAGCGCCGACCGCTCTCGAGGTCGAAGAAGCTCGTACTACCTCTTTCGTCGACAAACTTCGCGCCACGCTCCAGAAAGGCGAGTACCGTCGCCAGGATCATTTGGTCGAGCGGCTATTGGAGGAAGGCTTTTCCTCCACGGACATCGCTTCCGCCTTGATTCACGAATTGCAACAGGACGGCGCGAGTGCTGGCCCAAAGCGCAGCGAGGTTAACGAACCGGTGGCAACTTTCGATCGTCCAGATCGACACCAGCGCCGCGGTCGTGACGAAAGACCTCCAGGACCTGGGCTGCGTCCACAGCACGAAAGGCGCGAACCGCGTATCGACCCATCCAACGGAGGCGGGAAGACATTTGCTGCTCGTCCTGCCAGGCCTGGACCGCCACCGATAATCATCGCGCCGGCGCCTGTTCGTGAAACCAAACCGGCCCAAAGCACCGAAACCCAACGCCCGCAACCTGCGAAACCATTGCCTTTTCCAGCCCGACAACGCCCGCAAGCCCGTCCGGTACCCGTGGTGAAACATAGCCGGCGAACTCCGGATAACCAGACGCGCCTCTATATGAATGTTGGGTCGGCGATGGGGGTTGCCGCAGGGGATGTCGTCAATGTCATTCTCGGAGAGACTGGCCTTCCGAAAAACACGGTCGGCGCTGTAGATGTTCGAGAGCGCCACACCTTTGTCGATGTGGTGTCCGAGCACACCAGCAGTATTGTTTCGAAGCTAAACCGCGCCCGCCTCCGTGACCACAAACTCAAAGTAAAAGTTGCTTGAGCTCAACGCCGCTGCGCCTCTGGAAAGGCGCGGCCCGTTTTTAGGTCTGACAGGCTCCGAGGGCGGCAAAATCAACGAGCAGCTTCCGTAATAACGATCCGCTCGCCTTTAGCCGTGGCGCCGCCTCGCTTCAGCAGCTCGATGCGAATGGCACGATACAACTCTCCATCAGTCAGAGTGCGATGGGCCATGACCACATAGGTCCGGTCATGAACTTCGTCGACGACAATGTTTTCAACAGTTGGGCTCTTCATAAAATCGTTGTTTCTAAATGAACCGCGGCAGAAGAATCGTCCGATTCCGGGATCCGCAGTCAGAAATCTTCGCGTAACCTAAGCGCGATTGCCCCGAATAGATAGCAGTATTTATAACGACCACCCGGACCGCGGATCTCCGCCTGCCCATAGCGCCGAGCGTCGGCGGGAGGCGCACCCCGGATGAGAGGGGATCGGTGCGAAAATTATGGAAGTGCTGCTGCCAGAGACCCTGGCTTCATTTCAAAACAACCAGCTCTTGACATCCTTCTTAAACTGTCCTACTGTCATAGGACAGACGATGCTGCTGCAAGTCAATTTCAAGTCGGGGATGCCGGTTTATCTCCAACTGGTCGACCAGGTGAAAGCCGCCGTCGCTTCGGGAAGCTTGCGTCCAGACGAAGCCCTGCCTTCGATCCGCGCCCTCGCCGAAGAGTTGCGTGTCAATCGGAACACGGTCGCCAAGGCCTACGCGGAACTGGAAAGCCAGGGCGTCATCGACACCGCCGCCGGCAAAGGCTGCTTTATCACCGATAAACATTCTCCCCTGAAGAAGGAAGTCCGCTTGAAAATGCTCGCAGAGGAAATCGATGCCGCCATTGTCCAGGCGCATCATCTCCAAATTGGCGATGCGCAATTCCTGGAGCTCGTTCGCAAGCGTCTCGAATTCTTCGAAAGCCAGAATCAAAGGCGCGATCGTGAGTCGGCGGCAGGCAACCCGTCGAACCGTGGAGAGAATGTTCTGACCCGCACCCGCTGATCCAACCCAGGAACCAACATGAGCACTGAAACGCCAGCGATCGAAATCAATAACCTGGTCCGCCGCTACGGGAAGACCGACGCGGTGAATGGTTTGACCCTGAGAGTCCAGCCGGGTCGCTGTTACGGGTTGTTTGGCCGCAACGGCGCCGGCAAGACAACCACCATCCGGTGTTTGCTGAACTTGTTAAGACCAACCTCCGGCAGCGTCCGAGTTTTCGGCCTGGACCCGGCGAAAGATGAAGTGGCGGTAAAGCGGCAGATCGCCTACGTGCCCGACCAAGTCTCCTTTTATCCCTGGATGACGGTTGCGCAAACTTTGGAATACATGGCTTCGTTTCGCGAGCGATGGAATCGAAAAACCCAACAGGAGTTGCTCGGCCAGTTTCGCCTTGATCCCACGAAGAAAGTGGATGGCCTGTCCAAAGGACAAAGGACGCAACTGGCGCTGATCGGCGCGATCTGTCCCGAGCCGGAGTTGTTGATACTGGACGAACCAACCTCCGGACTGGACCCGATCGTGCGGCGGGAGTTCATCCAGACCATCATTGGTGCCTATCAGGAAACCGGGCCGGAACGACGGACCGTCTTTGTTTCAACTCATTTGATTAGTGAGTTCGAAGGCCTGATTGACGAATTCGCGATCATGGATAACGGCAAGGCCGCGTTAGTGATGGAAGCGGACGCGGCGCGCGAGAAGTATAAGAAGATTCGCGCTCGCTTTCGTCATGAGGTGCCCCGATTGGACTTCCCCGGTGTGCTCAACGAGCGTCGTCTGGGCCGGGAGGTGGAACTCGTCGCCAACGGAGCCTCCGAAAAGATCGTGCAACAGTTGCAAGCGTTTTCCCCGGAATCTGTTTCCACGGAATCGCTGACCCTGGAAGACATCTTTATGGTGTCACTGAAATGAGCAGTGCGATGCAAACTCGCTTTTATAAGGAAGCACGTCTCCTCTGGCCTGCGGCCCTGCTCACACTGGCGGCCATTCTCTGGCCCGTTGTGATGGGGCATGCTGAATCGAATCAGGCTCTGGTCTTCCTTGCGCTGCTGATCGGTTGTGCCGGCGTGGCGGCTTGCTCGTTCGGGCCGGAATTTACGAGTGGCACCATTGCGCTCCTGCTCGCCCAGCCGTTGGCGCGAACGCGCCTCTGGAACGACAAGATGCTGGTGCTGGGCCTGGCCCTGGGGACGATTGGCCTCTCGGGAATGATCGCCTACTACCCGCACCTAGCCCGGCATCAAATGTGGCTGTTTTTGGTAGTGCCCATCGCCGCTTTTTGCACCGTCCCCTGCATGACCTTCATCACGCGCAATACCATTGGCGCAATTGCGCTCTCGCTCGCCGGTCCCTTCGTCATTTGTCTGGGCGGCGGCGCGTTGATTCTCTGGTTGTTCAAAACCGGAACCGTGACAGTCCCGGGAGGCGAAGTCGTGAACGAGGAGAAGTTACATCGTTGGCTCTATGGCTATTTCGGAACTGCCGTGACGCTTTATACCGCCACCCTGTACTTTCTTGGGTATCACTGGTTTCAAAGACTCCAGGTGGCCAATGCGTTCGATCGGCAACTCAAGTTCGCTCATGCGTTTTATGGTCCCGTGGAAAACATCCTCGGCCGCCTCTTTCCTCGCCATGGCCTCTCCTGGCTTTTGCGCAAGGAACTTCGACTGCAACAGAATGCGGTCATGCTCCTCCTGATCCTGACTCTATTTCAGGCCGCCACCCTCTTCCTCGTATTGCGTCTCCCGCCGGAAAAAGCGGCCGACGGCTCAATGTACTTTGCCTTCCCACTCCTGCTCCATGCACTGCTCATGCCTCTCACCATTGGTGCGTGCGCTATTGCCGAAGAGGAAAAACTGGGAGTTCGCTCCTGGCATCTGACCCTTCCCCTTTCAGCTTTTTCACAGTGGTTGCTCAAGCTCTTCGTCGCCGTCGGCCTTACCCTCATCCTCGGTGTCGGAGTCTTGCTCGGTTGGTCCCGGCTTGGATCACACCTCTGGCCGTCCTCGATCGAGTTTCACGATCTCACAAAGCCCGCCTTCATCGGAATCGCTTGCGCCCTGGAACTGTTTGGCATGGCGGTGGCCTTTTATGCCTCTTCTGTGGTGCGTGATGCCTTGCGCGCATTTCTGGCCGCTGCAGCACTTTTCTTCGGCGTCGCACTCACTGCCACCTCCAGCGAGCCATTCCTCGTCTCGGTGCGTAAGGTTGGGGGCGAAATGATTTGGCAAATCGCAGAAAAAGCTGATTTGACCTGGGCGTTCATGCGTCCCTTCGGGAATTACATTGCTCCCACCCTCCTTGTCTTGGCAGGCCTCCCGTTCCTGGTGAGTTCATTTCTATCGTACCGCACCATTGACCGGTCCTTTCGTCGTTTTTGTGTCGGGGCCGTCACCGCCTTTCTTCTGGGGATCGTGATTTTGCTATGCATGCTGGCCCTGTCCGGTGCGAAGGAAATGGCTCAATCCGGCCGTTTCATTTTCGAAGCGAATGTGAAAATGTACGAAGGCCTGCCGCCATTGACCCGAAGTCCTCACCATCGATACTGACCTTATGAACCCGCACGTCTCCGGCACGCCGAATTGCCGTCTCGCGAGAGTCAGGTTTAGATGGCTCGCACCACTCTTCCGCAAAGAAATCCGGCTGCAGCAGAATGCAATTATCTTGTGTTTTATCTTGACGCTCTTGCAAGTCGGCGCGTTGCTCCTCTGTTTACGGTTGCCAGCAACCGATCGCGCCGAGATCGATACTCTCTTCACATTTCCGCTCTGGCTGCACGCGATCTTCATTCCTTTGGTGGTTGGCGCGTCCGCGGTGGCCGAGGAAGAAAAAGTCGGAGCGCGCGGATGGCACCTCACTTTTCCCGCCTCTAAATTTGCGCAATGGTGCGTGAAACTGCTGGTGGCCTCCACTTTCACCGCCGTGTTTGCTGTGGGAGTGGTCCGGTTCTGGTGCTGGTTGGGAGTCTATCTCTGGCCGTGGTCACAGGAGTTTGGCGGATATAGTTTCCTGACCTGCAGCATGAACGGAAGTTCCTTCGTTCCCCTGACGATATCTGAATTCATTGGCCTGTTTGTCGCCCTTTACGCTTCCTCCAGGGCGCCGGATTCGTTTCGAGCATTCCTCCTGGCTTCCGGTATCGCGGCTCTCATCGCTGTTTGTCTCAGTTGCGCGGATCCTTTTTATACGGGAGTCCGCCTTTTCGAGTTAATGAAGGGACAGCGGGATCCTTCGTTTCACAGCGACATTATTGGTCAGGTATTCCTGGCGATAACTGGCCTGTTGGGGCTCATGACGGTCCATCAGGTGGCGTATGCTTCGGCCATTCTCGCCGCATTGTTGATCCTCCTGATCCTGGTCAGTTCTTTCCGTTCCTACCGCATCCTGGATGGCTCGACCCGCCATTCCTGGACAGGTGCGGTCAAAATGTTTGTGCCCGCGCTGATGGCCTTCTGGCTGGTGTTTGCCTTGTTCGGCGGAATAGAGGAATGGAAATTATGGGAGGAGGCACAGCCTCGAATCCAGCGGATCGTAAAGGAGGCCTTGGAAAAAGCCGGACAGAATCCATAGCCGCAGATGGGTTCACAAAGAATTCGACGACACCGGCGCCGCTACGTAAGTTTCCTGACTTATGCGCTGGTCACAGACGTTGATTCCGACACTGAAAGAAACGCCCGCGGACGCGGAGATTGTTTCGCACAAGCTCCTCCTGCGAGCCGGACTGATCCGAAAGTTGACCGGCGGCCTCTATACTTTTCTCCCCCTTGGTTTGAAGGCGCTGCGCAAGGTTGAGCAAATCGTTCGCGAGGAGATGAACCGGGCCGGCGCCATTGAGCTGCTCATGCCGACCTTGCAGCCTCCTGAAATCTGGCAGCAAACCGGGCGTTACGAAACGTTGCGCGATGTCCTCTTCAAAGTTCGTGATCGTGCCAAAAAGGAGTGGGTCCTCGGACCAACACACGAGGAAGTCATCACCACCCTGGTCGGTTCTGAATTGAATTCCTACCGGCAATTCCCGAAAAACTTTTACCAGATCCAAACCAAATTCCGCGACGAGATCCGGCCACGCTTCGGGCTGATGCGCGCCAAGGAATTCATCATGAAGGACGCCTATAGTTTCGATACGACGGACGAAGCGGCGCAGGGGAGTTACCAGAAGATGTATGACGCTTATGCGCGCATTTTCAAGCGCTGCGGATTGAATTCGTATGCGGTCGATGCGGATACCGGGGCTATGGGTGGAAAGTTTTCGCATGAGTTCATGGTTCCCGCCGAGACCGGTGAAAACGAGGTCGTCTATTGCGAAAAAGGGGATTACGCGGCCAACGTGGAAAAAGCGACCAGCGGTCGCGGCAAAGGGGCCTGGCCCTCAAAATTGGATGCCCCCATTGAGAAGTTTGCCACCCCTGGCGTGCTGACGATCGATGCCCTCTCCAAAGAGCCATATAAAGTCGTCGCCGAGTACCAGATCAAGACCCTCGTTTATCTTGCCGACAGCAAGATCGTGCTCGTGCTGATGCGCGGGGACGATCAGCTCAATGAAGCCAAGCTGGCTGGGGCCATCGGGACCGCGCAGTTCCGGGCAGCAACGCCGGAAGAGATTTTCGCAGCCCTGGGCGCGCATCCGGGAAGTCTCGGGGCGGTCAATGTTACCACCTTGCAGATTCTGGCCGACAGTTCTCTCAAAGGCTCCGTCGGAATGACTACCGGGGCCAATGAAGATGGTTTTCATCTTCGGAACGTCGCGATCGAACGGGACATCAAGGTCACCCAATGGAACGATTTGCGAACCGTTATCGCGGGAGAGCCTTGCCCCAACTGCGGAGCCCCTCTGAAGGTGCAACGCGCCATCGAGGTCGGACACGTTTTCAAGCTGGGGACGAAATACAGCATCGCTCTTAATGCCATGTACCTTGATGAATCAGGCAAACAGCAACCGGCGGTCATGGGCTGTTACGGCATCGGCGTGACGCGCACGCTCCAGGCCGTGATTGAGCAATGCAATGACAAGGATGGCATCGTTTGGCCCATTTCAGTGGCCCCTTGCACCGTCTGCATCACGCCGCTCAGCGTAGCGCCGGGCAGCGCTGTCATGACTCTTGCAGAAAAGATTTATAGCGAGTTGTCCGCCGGGGGCGTTGACGTCATTATGGACGACCGGGACGAGCGTCCAGGTGTAAAGTTCAAGGACTCTGAATTGGTTGGTTTTCCGATCCGGGTGGGCATTGGAGAAAAGTCGCTGGCCAAGGGCGAAGTCGAATTGAAACCGCGGGGCGGACTTTTGCAGGCCGTGAAATCGGAGGACGTCGTCGCCCGCGTACTTGAACTGCTCAAGACCGCAGCAACGTAGCCGGCTACGCGGAGGTCGAGTTCAGGGCGGGAAGCTCAATCCAGAAGCGGCTTCCTTTCCCGGGCTTTGATTGGACGCCCACCGCCCCCTTCATCCGTTGAACGGCTTTAAAAACGAGCGCCAGGCCGATCCCGGTTCCGGGAACGATCTCGCTTGGTTGCAGCCGCTCGAATAGCTGAAAAATCTTTGCCTGGTATTCGGGGGCAATCCCAATTCCATTGTCCTGCACCAGAACGCGAATCATGGAATCATGTTTCTCTCCCCAAATCTCTACGCGAGGTTTTACACCGGCTTCCACGAAAGTAACTGCGTTCATCAGCAATTGATTTAAAACCTGATCGATAAGAAAACCGTTCGCAATTACGTCCGGAATCGGGCGAGCGAGTTGAATCTCAGCATTCACTTTGCCTTTCTGCAGCAGGTCAGAAACGACGGCATCCAGGTGGGCCTCCAAATTCACGCGGTGAAGAGGAAAGTCCTGGTGACCGAGCCGGCCGTAATCCAGCAGCGAGTGGATCAGCTTATCCATCCGGTCGGCTGCTTCTCCGACTCGCCGAGCATAGTCTTCTCCACGCGCGTCCAGGTTGGCGGCGTAATCGTTGACGAGAATGGTCGTAAATCCCTGCATGGCTCGCAGTGGGCCGCGCAAATCATGTGCAATGTGATAGCAAACCGCTTCCAGCGATTGGATCGTTTGTCGCAAACTGCCGGTTCGTTCCTCCACGCGCTCTTCCAGGGTAGTGGCATGGTCGCGCAAGGCCTGTTGCATATTCTCCAACTCCTGTTGAATGCGCTGGCGCTGAACGATTTCACGCGCCAACTCCTCGCGTCTCGATTCCGCGCGTTTTCGTTCAGCTTCGACCGCGCGAATTGAAAACGCGATCGCCAAAGCTGAAAACACGAAACCGCCGAGGGAAAGAAAATCGTCCGCTGTAAAATTATGGAAATCGAAAGCGTAGCGAGGAGGGACGAAAAACCAATCCGCCGCCAGATACGACAAAGTCGTGGCCAGAATGGCTGGCCAGGATCCTGCGAACCAGGCGGATATGGCAATAGCCGCGAAGTAGAAGGTGTAAGGATGCTGGTTGACCAATATCGGATCGGCAGCCATCCGAATACCGGTGCAAATAGCGACGCTTGCGACACTGACCCCATATCTGGCCAAAGCGGTTTTACGCCACTTGCCAATCATCCCCGCACGTTCCACGGGGTTAACATAGAAGCGACTCCTGCCACCGACAAGCTGGTGATGAAAACCAACGGGAATGCTACCTGCTGTCACGAGAATACAATACGGGTTCGAGCAGTTCGCTACAGGCATTTGCTGCCGCTTCGGCATCCGCATATTTTCCAGCCCGAATTTCCCGAGACAATCTTTCCATGCCGTCCGCCCACAATTTACATTTGTCCCGCATGTCGTTGACAGCGAGTGGCAGCCGTGTGGAAAGCCCCAGCCGCAGACCATTTCCTGCGAAACCGATTTGGAAACTGCTGCTTTCTTTGCCGGCGATCCGGGCATTCCCCCGGACGTTCAAATCGAGCGCCACCTTCCATCCGCCGTTCGTATGAATGAGCAGTGGCACATTGGGCATAGATTGGCCAAATAACCGAACAGGAAACCTGGCGCGAGCACCGTCAATTTTTTCCTCAGCGCCGACCAGTTGTGCCACCACTGCATCGATTTCGGTCCAGAACGGCATGGCCTTACGAACAGCATCTGCTCCAAAGCGATCAGCAGCCGCTTTTCGAAATGAGCTTTGTGCCGAGATCATCGCCGCAAGAGGCGTGGCCCAGGCAGATCCCTCCTGCGGAGAACGATTATAGGTGAGAAAAAGACCGCTCACGAACGCGTTCCCATCGCCCGCGCGAAACCTACGGGCTGCTTTTCTCAACGCCCCCTTGGGGGTGTCCTCGTAAGCAGAATAGAGGCTGGATGCCGTAAATCCTGCCGCACCGAGGAGAACGATACAGCCCATCGCCAGCAATGTTGTTGCCTTTACTTTCGCCCAAAGAATCGCCTTGAGCGTCTCCGTGGCCAGCGTGGCTGAAAGGCCCGCTGGCGTCAGACATTGGCTCGCGACCTGCCCCGCCAGGCCGGCGGGGGCAGCCTGGACACTCTGTGCCGCCAGGGCCGTTCCCAGCGCTGCAACGGGGGCGCAGATGTTTCGCCTGAGGAAATAGAGCCGGAGCTTTTCCAGCGCGCGCGAGACCCGCTTCTTCGCTGCGTCTTCGCTCATGCGTAACGCGCCAGCCACTTCGGCGAAGGTGCGGGATTCAAGAAAGCGCAAAGCCACCGCCGATCGTTCTTTGGCGCTCAGCCTGGAAAGCGCATCATCGAACAATGGTTCAATCTGTTCCCAGGGAAGATTGCTATCGGTCGCCGGATTATTCATTTGCAGGATAGTTTCTTCGATTCGTTGATGGCGTCGTTCGGTTCGCAGCGCCCGCAAACAGGCAAAACGCGTGGTGCGCAATAGCCACGCCGCAAGAATGGTTTTTTCATCGATTTGGGCGGCCTTGCGGGCGAGCACGATAAAAACCGCCTGGGTAACGTCCTGGGCCAGTGCTGCGTCGGTGACCTGACGCCGGGCGGAGGAGTAGACCAGATTAATATGCCGATTCACCAGGGTGGTGAAAGCCTCCTGGGAATCGCCCCGCGCGTAATCCGTCAGCAACTCGTGATCGGTTTTGTTCATTTCAACTGATATATGCCGCCCAAGGTTCTAAAAAGGGACAATTTTTTCGGGAACCAATCTGGCCCCCGTGCCTCTCAAATTCGAACAGCTGGAAATGACGGTGAAACCGTGTGGAATTATGACGGACGCCGGGCGAATGGAGTCGTGGATGAGGCGGAGATGGGTCCGCTTCGGCTTTTCTCGCCGCCGATTGGTTTTCCGGACAACACCGCTGACAGTACCCGCAGTTCAAAACTGTTGTCCGATCTCCCCGCTGCCAGGGTCTTCCTTCCGATCCTCGTGGCGGGGAGTCATTTCATAGCGTGTAGCGATTAGCCTGAGTATGAAGAAGTACGTTGTATCGATGTCCCTGGCGCTGTTGCTGAGCCCATCGCTTTTCGCGGCTGCTACCCATGATGTGGATATCGTCGGTTTCGCCTTTTCCCCCTCGACCATCACGATTCCCCCGGGCGACGCGGTTCTCTGGACAATGAAGGATGCGTTCACATTTCATACGTCGACCAGTGGAGCTAATCCGCCCACAGCGGACGGACTGTGGGATTCAGGGGGCCTGACGGAAAACCAAACGTTTTCACACACGTTTACGACACCGGGGAATTATCCATATTTTTGCCAGCCGCATTTTACGTTCATGACCGCGAGCGTCACGGTGAGCGCTGCCAGCAATTCACCGCCAACGGTCGCCATTACAAGCCCCACCAACAATGCGACCATCAGCACCACTAATCCAATTACCATTTCAGCCAATGTCACGGACGATGGCTTTGTGGCCTGGGTTGAGTTTTACGATGGTCCAAACTCGCTGGGAATCGATGTCGTGGAACCGTTCAGTGTAACGGTCACGCTGCCGCCAGGAAGCCACTCATTGACGGCTGTGGCTACTGACGACATCGGCGCGTCGACGACATCCGCGGCGGTAACGATTTATGTAAACAGCGTTCCGCTCAATAATCCGATTGCTGCTCGAATTCCCAAGGGGAATGTCACTGTCGAGGTGCAGACGGTGGCTGCGGGCATGGCTTCCCCACTGGGGATGACGGTTCCCGATGATGGCACGAAACGCATGTTCGTGAACGACCAGTCAGGTCTTGTCTGGCGGATGACCTCACAGGGCCTCCAGAATGTCATGCTCGACATTCGCTCGAGGTTGGTACCCCTGGCGGGTTACGACGAACGTGGCTTGCTTGGCGTCGCGGCTCATCCCAATTTTGCGCAGAATCCATTCGTCTACACCTATAGTTCCGAGCCGAATAATGGACCGGCCGACTTTCCCAGCGCCATTGCACCAGGAACCACCAACAATTGTCAGTCTGTCCTCGCTGAATGGCGGATCGACCCGGCCAATACCAATAGGCTTGATCCGGCGAGCCGGCGCGAGGTTCTGCGCGTGGACAAACCGCAATCCAATCACAATGGCGGCACGATTCGTTTCGGCCCCGACGGATTTCTTTATATTTCGCTGGGGGATGGCGGTCAGGCTGATGATGAAGGAAACGGACATGTCCCTGGAGGGAATGCCCAGAATCTCCAGCAGGTGCTGGGAAAAATCATTCGGATAGACGTCGATGCTCGAACCTCTCCGAACGGCCAGTACGGCGTGCCGCTTGACAATCCTTTTGTCGGAACCCCGGATGCGCTAGCAGAGATTTTCGCGTACGGCCTGCGCAATCCCTATAGCTGGAGCTTTGACCGTTTAACGGGCCAGCTCTATGCCGGCGACGTCGGACAAAACAGAGTCGAGGAAGTGGATATCATCGTCAAAGGAGGCAACTACGGCTGGCATGCCAAAGAAGGCACTTTTTACTTTGATCCGAACGGAAGCGGAGCTGGATATGTGACGGCCGATCCAGTGGGACCGGTGCCGCCCGACTTGATCGATCCGATAGCGCAATACGATCATGATGATGGCCTGGCGGTTGTGGGAGGTTCAGTCTATCGCGGTTCGCAACTGAGTGCGTTGCAGGGTCGATATGTGTTCGGCGATTGGGGTAGTTTCGCCACTCCCACCGGCCGGTTGTTCTACCTGGACGACAATTCTGAAATCAAGGAATTGCGCCTCGGCCTGGAAGATCGGCCGTTCGGATACTGGCTGAAAGGTTTCGGGGAAGATGCGGACGGCGAGTTGTACGCGTTTGTTACGAAAGTGCTCGGACCGAATGGCAATACGGGCCGGATTCTGAAACTCGTTCCGGCGGCGCAAACCTTGAGCATCAGTGGGGCAACCTCATCTGTGAGCAACTTAACGGCGACCTGGAGCGGCGGAATTGGACCGTTCTCGTTGCAAAGCAAAAGCACACTTTCAGAAGCCGCATGGGTGAATACATCCTTCACTGCCGCACGTACCGGCGGCACAGCCTTGGGAGGCGCCAGCGGCTTCTTTAGAGTTTTGGATTCCGGGAAGGGCGCGGCGGTGCCTTTCACGGCAGCATTGAGCGGAGCCAATGAACGGCCCAATCCAGTGGCTACGGCCGGTAACGGCTCAGGCACATTCGCGCTCGAAGGGAACACCTTGTACTTCGAAGTGCGTTATCTTGGCCTGAGCAGCAACGCGACCCTGGCCCACATTCATGGACCCGGCAGCGCAGGGCAATCTGCCCCGGTGCTGATCGATCTGGCACCTTTTAATGGAGGTTCATTTGGAAGCAATGGAACTCTTTCGGGAGCCGTGGTCCTGACCCCAGTCCAGCAGGCGATGGTGATGGCCGGACAAACCTATGTGAACGTTCATACCAGGGACAATCCCGCCGGCGAGATTCGCGGGCAGATCGCGCCTGTCATGATGCAGGCAACGCTCAACGCAGCGAACGAGCATCCGATTAACAGTAGCACGGCCACCGCCCAGGGAACATTCATGCTGGTGGGGACACAGTTGACTTTCAATGTCACTTACCAGGGATTATCAGGACCAGCAACGGCTTCGCATATTCACGGACCGACCAATGCTTCTGCGAATGCCAATGTCATTATTCCCCTGGATTCTTTCAATGGAGGCTCTTATGGAACGTCGGGCAGCCTCGAGGGAACCGTCGCTCTCACCCCCCAGCAATTGGCGTGGCTGGTCGACGGCCTGACCTATGTCAATTTCCATACAGTCGCAAATCCCGGTGGCGAAATCCGCGGACAACTGCTGCCACAGGTTACGGCGATTCCCCTCACGGCAACCCTCACGGGCCTTTCCGAGCGCCCTCCCATTACGAACGCTGCTTCAGGCTCGGCGACTTTCAGCCTGGAAGGCGACCGCCTTACCTTCAATGTCCGCTACAAAGACCTCAGCGGGACTGCAATTCTCTCTCACATTCACGGGCCGGCGAACTCCTCCCAATCGACAGGGGTGCTTATAGATCTGGCGCCTTTTAACGGCGGCGCTTTTGGAACGAATGGCACATTGTCTGGCTCGGTGAACCTGACGGCCGCGCAGCGATCCAACGTCCTGGCAGGATTGACCTATGTGAACGTGCACACTCCCTCGAACCAGGGGGGTGAAATCCGCGGACAAATCGCTCCTGTCCTGATGAGGACTTACCTGAACGGGGTGAATGAAAGACCGGGGCTGATCTATCCGGCGGGGGAGGGGACTGGATTGTTTAGTTTGGTTCTGAACCGATTGAGCTTCAACATTCGGTATAGCGAATTAACCGGGCCGGCCTTCGCTTCCCATATCCACGGCCCGGCCAACCTGAACCAGTCAACGGGAGTCCTCGTTGATCTAACCCCGTTTAATGGCGGTGCCTACGGCTCGTTCGGGGGCTCGGCTGGCACTGTTTCGTTGGTAACCTCGAATCTGGCCTCGGTGATCGACGGGCTGACGTATGTCAACTTCCACACAGTCACGAACGGCTCAGGGGAAATCCGCGGCCAAATCAGCCGCTAAGACCGCTAGTGACACGGGCGCTGCGACGCACGCGGCGCCCGTCGTTCTCAATTCGCCGCGACTCTGGCACTTGCCAGGATGTGGTTGCTGGATATCCTGATTAATCCATGACCAGAACAGCTCCACAGAGAGCAGGAACAATCGAGCCGAAAAGGAGGCAAACTCCTTGAAGCGCGCTCTGCTCCTGATTCTGGGGCTGTCCATTTGGTCGGTTTTTGCATGGCGATCTCAGCTCTCCATGAATCGTGTTTCTGCGGCCGTGACATCTTCCAAAGTTCAGCGCTTCGAAGTGACAGGGGTGATTCAGGAAATTCGGCCTGATCGGAAAAGCGTTATCATCAACCACGAGGCGATTACAAATTACATGGAGGCAATGACCATGGCCTTCAAAGTCAAGCAAACCAATCAGCTTCAGCTGGTGAAGCCCGGTGACCGGGTCCATTTTCGACTTTTGGTTAAAGAAGATGAAAGTTGGATCGATCATGTTACGAAGATCGGTGAAGGACCGGTTGTTCCGCCAACTCCGGCAGCGACTGTCGCGACCAATGTGGCCGCGGTTACTGGAGGCAAGCATCCTTTGCTGCAGTATGCGTTCACCAATGAGTTCGGAAAGCCCGCTACGTTGGAGAGTTTTCGCGGCGACGCTCTCGCGATAACTTTTTTTTTCACGCGTTGCCCCATCCCTGAATACTGTCCGAGGCTGTCGCGGAATTTCGAAGAAGCGTCCCGGAAGCTGGCCGCAATGCCAAATGGACCCACCAACTGGCACTTCCTCTCAGTGTCAATCGATCCGGAGATGGATACGCCTGCGGTCCTCAGAGCTTACGCACAACGCTATCACTACAATTCCAACCATTGGACTTTTCTGACCGGATCTGTTGAGAAGGTCCGTGAACTGGCGCGCCTCTCAGGGGTGACCTACGAAGCTGATGGATCTCTGTTCAATCATAACTTCCGCACACTCATCATCGATCCCAAGGGAGGCTTGCGAAAAAGCTTTCCTGTGGGCGGCAATCTCTCCGATCAGATTGCCGAGGAAATGGTTGAGGCAGCCAAAACGCTCAACTGAGTCTGGATTCTGCTGACATCCGGCCCGTCTCCTTCCGCAATTCTCAGAGCTGACTTTCGTACTTCTACCGAAATCGCGAGCCGAGGAAAAACAACGGCCAATCCATTGCGATAGAAGGGATTCAGGCGATAAGAAGGTATGCCGTTGGAAGTTGTTTTTTCGACTACGTACCGTTGTCTCTTCGTAGCATTGTCGGGGTTCTTCCTGACCACCGGCGCCAGCACCTTACAGGGAGCGTTCAGTGCAGTCCTGCAAGGCCAATCCCGGGGCAGCACCTCGTGGATCGGGGGCAATCTTCAGAACTGGAGAGAACTCGACAGCATCCCGTGTCGCGTATACCTGGACGGTGGTCCGTCCACGAGCCAATTTATTACCATTCAGTTCGATCATTTTTCAAATCGCAATCCCGGCATTGAGGATCTCAGCGCATTTACCACTTCATCAAATGTTCGCTTTGACGTTGCACCCGTCTTGAACGCACCGGCGGACCAGAGCACCTGGTCTTATACGTTTACCGTTAGCTTGACGAACAATCAGCCGGGGTTTGTGGAATTTCGCGCACGCCTGATGGCGGGCGCGCATCTCAATACGGGCAGTTCACTTTCGATGAAGTGGAAGTCTGGCCTGGGCGTTTTGCAGATTCACAAACCGGGTCCTGGAACCGGTTTTCCCGACTTGATCGTCGTTAAATCGGGCCCGACCAATGCCTATGCCGGAAGCATCATCACTTACAACCTTGCCTATTCAAATCGGCTTTGTACCGCCACGGGAGTCCAGGTAAACGACATTCTGCCCGGGGCGGTGACCTACGTGCCGAACAGCGCGACTGCCAACGGGCGGCTGATTGGAAATAATTTGATTTGGGACATCGGAAACATGGCAGACAAAGCCAGTGGTTCGGTTTCCTACCAGGTAATGGTGAACCAGGGGCTGACGAACGGTTTCACTTTCACCAATTACGCGCGGATCTATAGTGCGGAGGACGACGCGGACTATTCTGATAACAGCTCATCGGTGAAGACTCGAGTGATTGCGCCTCCGCCACCGACTGCGGTCAACGACGCGTACACCATCGATGAAGACACGATATTAAACGCCTCCAATCCCGGCGTTTTGGCAAACGATACCGACCCGACTCAAAGGCCGCTGAGTGCCTTGCTCATGACGTCGACGATGCACGGAACGCTGGTGTTATCGAATGCTGGTGGATTCGTTTATCAACCGGCTCCTGGATTCAATGGAACGGATCAGTTCACGTACAAGGCCAGTAATGGCAGCGCCACGTCGGGCGTGGCGACCGTGACGATTACGGTGAGACCGGTGAATGATGCGCCGGTAGCCGGTGACGACGCCTACACCGTCAACGAGGACACGACATTACGAATCACGGCCCCGGGAGTTCTGAACAACGACAGTGATCCCGATGGAGACGTGTTAAGGGCAGTTCTGGCCAGTGGATCCGCGCACGGAAGCGTGACGCTTGATCCTGCGGGCAGTTTTGTCTACGTGCCCAACACGAATTTCAACGGAGTGGATTCGTTTACCTACCGTGCCAGTGACGGAATCCTGAACTCGGGAGTGGCAACGGTTCGAATCACGGTCGTCCCGGCCAATGATGCACCCGTGGCTGGTGACGATGCCTACACCATCAACGAAGACACGATATTACGAATTACAGCGCCCGGCGTCTTGAGCAACGACAGTGATGTGGACGGAGATGTTTTGCGGGCGGTGCTCGCGACTGCGCCCGCGCACGGAAACGTGACGCTCGACGCGGTGGGTAGCTTTGTCTATGTCCCGAACACCAATTTCAACGGGTCGGATTCATTTACGTATCGAGCCGGCGACGGGGCGTTGAATTCAGGAGTGGCTACAGTTCGCATCACAGTGCTCCCGGTTAATGATGTGCCGGTAGCGGTGGATGATGCCTATAGCGTGAATGAGGATACGACACTGCGGATCACAGCGCCCGGTGTTTTGGGTAACGACAACGATCCGGATGGAGATGTGCTCAGAGCAGTGCTTGTCATTGGTCCGACCCATGGGAGTGTGACCCTGGATCCCGCCGGTTCCTTTGTCTACGTGCCCAACACCAATTTCAGCGGAGCAGACTTGTTCACCTACCGGGCGAACGACGGAGTCCTGGACTCCAGCATTGCGATGGTTCGAATTGCGGTCCTTCCCGCCAATGACGCACCGCTGGCAAGCGACGACGTTTACACGGTCAATGAAGATACGACCTTGGGCATCACCTCGCCCGGGATTCTGGGTAACGACAGCGATCCCGATGGCGACGCACTGAGAGCAGTGCTGGTGATCGGTCCAGCGCATGGGAGCGCGACCGTCGATCCGAGCGGTTCGTTTATCTACATCCCCAACACGAATTTCAGCGGAGCGGATTCGTTCACCTATCGAGCCAACGACGGTACGATGGATTCAGCGATTGCCACCGTTCGAATCACGGTGGTGCCTGTGAACGATGCGCCGCTGGCAGTTGACGATGCCTACAGCGTAAATGAGGACACGACGTTGCGGATTACAGCGCCCGGGGTTTTGAGCAACGATAGCGACCCGGATGGAGATGTGCTGAGAGCAGTGCTTGTCATTGGTCCGACCCATGGGAGTGTGACCCTGGATCCCGCTGGTTCGTTTGCTTACCTGCCCAACACGAATTTCAGCGGAGCAGACTCGTTCACCTATCGAGCCAACGATGGTACGATGGAATCAACGATTGCCACCGTTCGAATCACCGTGGTGCCTGTGAATGATGCACCACTCGCAGTTGACGATGCCTATAGTGTCAATGAGGATACGACCCTGCGGATCGCAGCGCCCGGGGTTTTGGGGAATGATACGGATCCGGATGGAGATTTGTTGCGGACGGTGCTCGTTGCCGGACCAGCCCATGGAAGCGTAACCCTCGACCCTGCTGGTTCCTTTGTCTACGTGCCCAATACCAACTTCAATGGAGCGGACTCGTTCACCTATCGAGCGAATGACGGCGTTTTGGATTCGGCGATGGCAACGGTTCGAATCACGGTGGTGCCGGTGAGTGATGCTCCGCTGGCAGTGGATGATGCCTACACCGTCAACGAGGACACGACACTGCGCGTCACCGCCCCTGGCGTTTTGGGGAATGACAGCGACCCGGACGGAGACGCGTTGAGAGCAGTGCTGGTAACAGGGCCCGCACACGGAACCCTGACCCTTGATGCGACCGGTAGCTTCATCTACGTGCCGAACACCAACTTCAATGGAGCGGACTCGTTCACCTATCGAGCGAATGATGGCACGTTCGATTCGGGGATGGCCACGGTTCAAATCACGGTGGTACCGGTCAGTGATGCTCCGCTGGCAGTGGATGATGCCTACACCGTCAACGAGGACACAACACTGCGCGTTACAGCGCCTGGAGTTTTGGGGAATGACAGCGATCCGGACGGAGATGCTCTGAGAGCGGTGCTCTCCATCGGCCCAACGCATGGGGCTGTGACGCTCGATTCCAGCGGGTCGTTTGTTTATCTTCCCAACACCAACTTCACTGGAACGGACTCGTTCACCTATCGAGCCAATGATGGCGCGTTGGATTCGGTCATTGCCACGGTTCGAATTACGGTCCTTCCCGTCAATGACGCGCCGCAGGCAACCGACGATGCTTACACGGTCAATGAAGATACGACCTTGCGCATCGCCTCGCCCGGGATTCTGGGCAACGACAGCGATCCCGATGGCGACGCACTGAGAGCAGTGCTGGTGATCGGTCCAGCGCATGGGAGCGCGACCGTCGATCCGAGCGGTTCGTTTATCTACATCCCCAACACGAATTTCAGCGGAGCGGATTCGTTCACCTATCGAGCCAACGACGGTACGATGGATTCAGCGATTGCCACCGTTCGAATCACGGTGGTGCCTGTAAATGATGCACCGCTGGCAGTCGACGACGCCTACAGCCTGAATGAGGATACGACGTTACGGATCGCAGCCCCGGGTGTTTTGGGTAACGATAGCGACCCGGATGGGGATGCATTGAGGGCGGTTCGGGTGATTGGTCCCACGCACGGGACGGTGACCCTCGATGCCAGCGGGAGCTTTGTTTACGTGCCGAACACAAACTTCCATGGAGTGGATTCATTTACGTATCGCGCCAATGACGGCGTCCTGGACTCAGCAATGGCGATGGTGCGAATCACTGTGCTCCCCGTGAATGATGCGCCAGCCGCCAATGACGACGCTTATGATGTCAACGAAAACGACACATTAACAGTTTTAGCCCCGGGAGTGCTGGCCAATGACAGCGATCCGGATGGCGATACTTTGCGGGCGATTCTTGCAACAGCGCCGGCTCATGGAGATCTGAGACTGGATGCGACAGGACGGTTCGTTTATGTGCCCAATACCAATTTCAGCGGCGCTGATTCGTTCACCTACCGAGCCAACGACGGTACGCTTGATTCAGGGGTGGCGACTGTGCGCATTACGGTAGTCCCGGTGAACGATCCGCCAGTTGCGCATGATGACGTCTACACCGTCGCTGAAGACACAACTCTGACAGTTTCAGCGCCGGGCGTGCTGGGTAACGATACCGATCCTGATGGGGACCGGTTGAGCGCCATTCTTGTTACCCCACCAGCCCATGGAAATCTGACGCTGGATCTGACGGGATCGTTGATTTATGTGCCGAATACGAACTTCAACGGAGCCGACTCGTTTACTTACCAGGCCAACGACGGGAGACTGAATTCGATTGTTGCCACGGTGCGAATCACCGTCCTGCCCTCGAACGACGTCCCGCTGGCGAGGGACGATAGATATTCGATAAACGAGGATAATACGTTGATAATCATGGCACCCGGCGTGCTGAGCAACGACCTGGACATGGACAACGATCCATTAACGGTCGCTCTGTTGGCCGGGCCAAACCATGGGAGCTTGACGCTGGAAACAGACGGCTCGTTCATCTACCAGCCTGCAGCAGATTTCAATGGAAGCGATGGCTTCAGTTATCGGGCCGCTGACGGGCAGACCGGTGCGGTTGCGACTGTCACGATCGCCGTCAATCCGGTGAACGATCCTCCTTCGTTTATCGGTGGACCCGATCAGTTGGTGAACGAGAACAGTGGGGCAAAATCAGTTCCCAATTGGGCTACGGGAATGAGCGCGGGGCCGGCCGATGAAGTAAGCCAGAAGTTAACATTCTCCGTGAGCACTGAGTCGACCGCTCTTTTTGCCGCTCCACCTTCGATCAACTCGAACGGAACGTTGAGCTATACACCAGCAGTTGACGCATTCGGGACAGCGAATGTGAGAGTGGTTTTGAAGGACGATGGAGGGAGAGCGAATGGCGGCAATGATACTTCCGCCGAGCAGACCTTTTCGATCGTCATCAACGCTCCCCCCATTGTCACCATGGCGAGTCCCACCAATGGATCGTTCTTCCAGGTTTCGGAGGATGTCACGGTAGTGGCTGACGCTTATGACGTGGATGGATCGGTGGCAAAAGTCGAAATTTTCCAGGGGACAAACACGATCGCGGTTTTGACGAACGCGCCGTACTACGTGGTGCTGAGCAATGCACCGGCCGGAGAATATCAATTCAGCGCTCGGGCAACTGACAATCGCGGCTCCACAGGAATGGCGACGCCTATTAATTTCACGGTTTTGGATCGACCACCCATTTTGCGTTTGGGACCCATTCGCCTAAACAGGCAAACGGGCTTATTTGAAGAGACGGTTCGGGTCCTCAATCCGACGCGGCGGCCGTATAACGGCGTGCGAGTCATGGTGGGAGATCTTTCAGCGAGTGTTTCAATCTATAACGTTTCGGGGCAGACGAATGGCGTTCCATATCTCCAATCAGCGTTGCCTGTGTCACCGGGTGGATTTGTTGACCTGACGATTGAGTATTACGTCCGAACTTCTCAGATGCCCTCGTCGACGCTTTGGGCTGAGGTCATCGCGCCGACGCCTCCGCCGGTGCCCGCAGGGACCGGGGAACGAATCACGCGCCAACTGATGCTGTCGAACGGGACGTATTTGATGGAATTCAACTCGATATCCAATCGCCTGTACTACATGCAGTACTCGACCAATCTCATTGACTGGAAGACCGTGGTACCTGCGATTCATGGAACGGGGACGCGCGTGCAATGGATCGATAATGGACCGCCGAAGACTGAATTGATTCCGGCGCTTGATGATCATCGGTTTTACCGGCTGATCCTGTTGCCCTGAAATTATGGAGAATAGAACATACACCCACTACCGGAAAGCGGTCGCCGCCTCACTGCTGGTTGCTTCCATTGGATCCGCCCAGCAGAGCCACAGTTGGTTCAACCTGCGGGCGAACGACGATAACCCGGCACCGGTCAATCGGTTCGGCTTGAGTTTTCGAACAGGTTTTAATGTGAGCGCCCGATTTCGGAACGTGGCGGGATTGACGCAGGGCAACGATCCGGGTCCGGCCGTGGCTGGGGCGAACCACAATTACGACGATGGGTACAATCGGGTCGACAACACCGGAAACAATCATGGCGGCACGATTGCGACCTGGAATTGGGGTTACGACAACGCGAGCCAGGTGAACGGAACTTCAGATATTTTCATGCATAGCACCAGCTTCAATGCGGAAAGCGCCTCAGAGGTGGATGCCGATACGCAAATGGGAGTTGAACTGAGCTACCACCGACAATTTGGGCGGCTGGGAAAAGTGTTATGGGGATTGGAAGGTGCCGCCAGTTACACGGATCTAACGATTCGGGATGACGACCCCCAGGGCAGGCCGGGAACGCTCATTACCGACAGATACGATTTGGCGGGAGTCACGGCGCCGGAGCCGCCGTATGCGGGATCCTTTGTCGGTCCGGGAGTCTTGATTGGGGACGATCCGACACGCACCCAAAGTCCGGCTTCGGCGAGAGGATTCCGCAAGCTGAGCGCGAATGTTTATGGCCTGCGTCTTGGACCTTATTTTGAATTTCCGGTTGCCAAGCGGCTCTCCGTTTCCGCAGGCGCCGGATTCGCGCTGGCATTGGTGCAGAGCGACTTCAAGTTCGAGGAGACAGTCACGCCGACGGCTGGCGCGGCGGTACTACGCAAAGGAAAAGATTCTACGGATGAAGTTTTACCGGGAGCGTACGTGACGGCCAACGTTTCCTACGCCTTCAGTGACGCGTGGAACGCATTCGCCGGCGTGCAATATCAGTACCTCGGAAATTACCATCAAACCATCAGCGACAAGGAAGCGCGCGTCGATCTTGGCAAGTCGGTATATTTGACGGTTGGTGTCGGTTTTTCTTTCTAGATATTTTCATGCCGAAAGGTGGGCGGGACACAAATCTGCCCCAAGGTCGTACTCCATACTTTTAACACCCCATGGTTACTGGAGGATGGCGCACGTAACCATCCACTCTACCGAAAAATCGGGTTGGAGCGGTTATGAAGAGATTCACACTTGTGGTGCTGGTTTTGGCGTCTTCAGTTTTCATGCTTTTGACGGGGTGCAGTGGCGATGATGGCCCGGATAGTTCGGCCTGGCAGAGTGTCGCCACAAACATCAACGGAAATACCGGAGGTACCAACACCACCGCTAACGCTCCGGTTACGCTCCCAGCCACAAGCTCTCTGACATTGGTCCCGGGAAATGGAAGCGGGCCGTTTCACGTGGCGATGAGCCAGGGAAGTTACACGCTCCCGTTGTCAGCCAGTGTGGAACCTGAGACGGGAACCTTTGTGTATGCACCCACAGGAAATACCGCGACGCTGGTCCTCACCGGGCAGCCGGGAGGCGTGACGCGGACTCTCAATCTTGTTTTTGCCACGCAAACACAGGGCGTCTACACGAGCGATTCGCTGGGCTCGGGAACATTCACCTTGTAGGGCACATACCATTACGGGTGCGATGCGATGAATCGACATTCTTCGGTTCAGTGATCGAATCTCTTTTCAAAGTACGCCGATCCATCTTTCGTGCTGGTTCAAAAACCGCAAATGGAGGGGTTTGGCGGGTCCATGGTGTTTGGACTACCGGGAGAGTAGAACAGACATCTCGCGATTTTGCCGGAAGGCTCTTACACTGACGACGTTCTTACGATGTACGCGAATTTAAATCATGCGGCGAACTCCTGTCTTCAGCGGCAGGCCCGACTATGAATTTTTACGTCAGAGTTTTTTGTACCAACGCCGAGGTCCCTGACCTGGCGAGCATTCAAGCCTGGCTGCGGGAATCGGGTTCTGCGGCGCTCATCGATGAGCCGGATCATGCCATCGAAGCAGCCGAAGCAGGAGAGCTAAGAACACCAATTCTCGATTTGGCGACTTCAGAGTGGGAACAAGTGGCGATCGTCTATCGGGCAGGCAAGTTGCCCATACTCGCCGAGTGCCACCAGGACGACGGCACCGCCGAATGCATGATGCGAAAGGAGATCGCCAGGTTCCGGGAGTTGATTGGAGACCCTGAAGGGTCAGCCTCCAGACGGCATATATTGCAACATCTCGCCGGCACCAGGTTCATGATCATCTGCCAGCTGCCGAGTTCCGATATGGAAGAGGACGGATTCGACGCCAATAGCGAGTTTGTACTCTATTTTGTGGAGCATTGCGGCGGGGTCGTCCAGGCTGACGGGGAGGGCTTCTACTCCGGGGCCAGAATGATTGTGCCACTGAGGGAGGCTGGCTAATCCCGCGTCGATTTCGGCTGTTAATCCATCGAGCTCCCCTGGCTGTAGATCCGTTCCACCCCAGGATTCAGCCCGTTCATCCCTGACTTATTTCCCCTCCGGCCGGATTCAAATACAACCACGGGTCACCAATGAAAAACGTGGCTCATTCGACTTTTTATCCGCTGGGGCTGGTGGCCGGGCTTGCTTTGTCCATGGCGTTTGCAAAAAGCGCTACGGCTGACGCCACTTACACGGTGCGTCAAAGCTTTGCTGTGAAAGATCTTCCAGAGGGCGCTAAAAGTGTTCGGGGCTGGTTTTGGATACCGGAAGACCGCCCGGAACAACGCGTCCTGGATTTCCGAGTAATCGACGCGCCGGACAAGTTCCGCATCACGCGCGATCCAGGATATGGGCGTCGCTGGCTTTATGCTGAAGCAGTCGCCAATCCCGACAAACCGCTGCAAATCGTCACCGAGTTCAAGTTGATCCGGAAAAAAGTCGGAGGCCTGGCCGACGCCGCCAGGACTGGCCCGCTTACTGACGAACATCGCCGCACCTTCGCTGCTGAGCTGCGGGTGGACGAGAAGCACATGGAAGTGACGCCGAAGATCCAGATGATCGCTGACTCCGTCGCCGGCTCGGAAAAGAATCCGGTGACACTGGCACACAAGTTTTTCGATTACGTCATTTCCAAGAGTGACCATTACTCAAAATTTGGATTAATGCCCAAAGGCAAATGCCTGGGCGACGCCGGGGAATGCCTCGCGGGCACGGGTGATTGCTGCACGGACCAGCATGCGCTGTTCATTGCACTTTGCCGTGCCCGCGGAGTTCCCTGTCGCCTGATGTTTGGCAGCCGGCTGAAACCAGAAAATGACGGCAAAGATTACGATCCGGGATATCGTTGCTGGCCAAACTTTTTCGCGCCGAATCTAGGTTGGGTACCTCTGGATGTGTCGTCGGGTGACACGGCTCCGGCCGGACGCGCCAGCGAGTGGTTTGGCGGTTTGGACGAGAATCGGATCGAGTGGGCTGAAGGTCGTGATTTCGAACTCGAGCCCCGTTCCAATGTCCGCCCCGACCTCGTGATCCGCTGTTGGGTGGAAGTGGATGGCAAGGCGCATAAAAGCTTCAACCGCGTGCTCAATTTTCACCGGGAGCAGGAAATCGCAGCAGTTCCAGCAGCGCAGACCGCCTCCAAATAGCTGCTGGGCTTCTGTCGTCCGTGTGGACCTTAAATTCCACGCTGATTCTCTCACCAATGATGAGGTGGACTATTTTCAATCCTCCCTGACGGGACGGCTATCCCGGACCCAAAAAGGGTCTTCAGGGAATTACTGCGTGACAACCAGGCCGCGGGATTAAAACCGCGGCGATCATTTCGATTCGAAGCACCAAAGAGTTTGTTGAGTTCGGACGAGAACCTGTCCGTCTGCCAAAGCCGGTGTAGCGTAGCAAGGTTCTCCGAGGTCATTCAGCGACAGGATTTCCCAGTGCGGGCCAGCCTTAACAACCACGGCTTTCCCGCTTTCATTGACGGTAAATAGTTTTCCGTCGGCTGCCACGGGTGAGGCAAATTCGCCAATCCAAAAAAATTGTGAGGATTATCCACGCATTCGGCGTTTGGATGAGATCTGCGCATCGAGACGTCTTACCGAGTGAAAGAGGCCGGACGGAAATCAGTATGAGGCCTGGAGTGACCTCTTTCTGTACTGCTGGAGGGCCGACCAGTTAGAGGGAGTGCGTGGATCGGGTCCGTGTTGCGTGGAATGAACGCATTGTAAAGACGAACTGCGCGCAAGTCCTTCGGCAAGCGTGCCCTAATCCAGGTGGTATTCGTGATGCTTTAGTGGTTTAGAGACCTTCAAATGGCGTGACCACCTGGAGCGCTTTGAATCGTGAAAGGTGAAATATGAATGCAAGATCGAAGTTACCAAAACCTATATCAACGCTAATTGTTGTCCTGATCGCTTTGGCGATTTTGGTGATATTAGCCGGCCTGTTGCTGCCTTCGTTGGCCAAATCCAAAGCCAGGGCCCAGCGAATTGGCCTTCGACTGCCGGCGCTGGAAGAAGCAGAGATCACTCAAGTAGCGTCGCGGCCATTCCATACCGAAGCGTATGATTACATTTCGGACAACCCATTCCGGAGCGCTCGCGATAATCCGTTGTCCACCTTTTCAATCGATGTCGATACAGCATCGTACGCGAACGTGAGACGATTTTTAAATGCGGGCGCACTCCCACCCAAGGATGCGGTCAGAATTGAAGAGATGCTCAACTACTTCACTTACAATTACCCAACACCACGCGACGAACATCCCTTCGCGGCACAGGTTGAAATTGCTGATTGCCCCTGGAATAAGGCACACCGCCTGGCACGGCTGGGATTAAAAGGGATGGTTATAGAGGCAGAGCAACGTCCGGCGTGCAACCTGGTGTTCCTCATAGATGTTTCAGGCTCGATGGAGCCGGCCAACAAACTTCCATTACTGGTGCGAGCGTTGAAATTGCTGGTCGCGCAATTGTCGGAGAAAGATCGCGTGGCGATCGTGGTGTATGCCGGCACTTCAGGTCTCGTGCTTGATTCGACCGTTGGATCGGATAAACAGGCCATTCTTTCCGCGCTCGAAAGATTGCGGGCCGGCGGTTCCACCAACGGAGGAGAAGGGATTGAACTGGCGTACCGGACAGCTGTGCGGAACTTCATCAAAGGAGGTGCAAACCGGGTGATTCTTTGCACGGACGGTGACTTTAATGTGGGCATATCGAGTCCGGGAGACCTCGCGCGTTTGATCAGAGCAGAAGCGAAAAGTGGAGTGTTCCTGACGGTTCTGGGCTTCGGCATGGGTAATTACAAGGACAGTACCCTCGAAAGGCTGGCTGATTGGGGAAACGGCAATTATGCGTACATCGATGAACTGGCGGAAGCGAAGAAGATGTTGGTGGAACAACTGCATGGCACGCTCATCACTATCGCCAAAGACGTGAAGATTCAGGTCGAGTTCAATCCGGCGCAGGTGAATGCTTATCGCCTGATCGGTTACGAAAACCGCCTGCTGCAAAAAGAGGATTTTAACGACGATGAGAAGGATGCCGGGGAACTTGGCTCAGGACACACGGTGACCGCCCTTTACGAGGTAGTGCCAGCCTCAAAACCGTTCCAGACGGCGCGTGTGGATGCCTTGAAATACCAGCAGGCGAACACGGTGATCAACACCTCTGCTGAGATGATGACGATCCGTTTGCGCTACAAGCTGCCCGATGGAGACAAAAGCCAACTGATGACGATCCCGGTTACCGACGCCGGCATTGCGTTGATCCAGGCGAGCAAGGACTTTAAGTTTGCGGCGGGAGTTGCTGCTTTTGGAATGTTGCTGCGTGAATCCGAGCATAAAGGATCTGCAAACTTCGCATTGGTCGAGAAGCTGGCGAGCGAGGGCAGTGATGGGACTGAGCATCGCCAGGAATTTCTGCAGATCATTCGGTCCGCGGCAAATCTCAAGACCATTCGCACGGCAATGGCAGGCGGATCGCAACAGTAACCTGCGTTAACCGGGAACAACCGCTGATCCAGGGAGACGGGGTCACCCGCCGGGCTACGATCTGGCGGCGCACTTCGGAAGGCTGGCAGATCGTTTATCACGCGGGAACTGTGGTAGCAGAGAATTCCAGTTCCAGTTCCTGACATTGCGCTTTAAGCTGCGCCGTCATGAGCAGCGGGTTGAATTCAAACGGATCAATCATTAGCAATCGATCAGCGTATGGCATACACGATTCCCAAACATGGCGTGATTGATTATGCACCGAGTGCCCTGGGTGATTTCCATGTCTATGGGTACGAATGGATCGACAACCTGCACTTCATCCGATCGCCCGAAGAGTTTCTACCGCTGCCTGGAGAACAGATGGAGCGCTATCTCGCGGCGGCAGCAGAGCGCTTTAAGAAAGCAGGCTGGCATGGGGACGGCGAAATTGGATTATTGTGGCTGCCGCCCTTTGTTTTTCCGCTGGCCCTACGGATTCCTGCGACCGGTGTTCTCCTTTGGCATGTCAAACAGGAGGAGGATGGAGTGTCGTGGTTATTATCGCCCATGGAGCTCCCGTTCGAGGAGTTCAATGGTGGAAAAGCCCAGTGACGAAATGATGCTCAGCTTCCAACCTCAACTTCGGGTGGAACCGTCGCTTAAAATTTTTCTGTGCTTGCCTCTACCTTGCCGAGGACGAAGGGCTGTGACTGTTCCGGGCGGAAACTGATGTCGTAGCCCCACATTTTGGCAAAGCAGGCATCGTTTAATTCCCAGGTGTAGGTCTGCCAGCCATCATCGGTGCCGACGCCAAACCATTGGCCTCTGTTTCTGTACGGAGTGCGGCCTTGAGTGTCGGCGATTTCGTAGAACAGATTCATGCCAACATTGCCGGGCGTGATGCGCCGCACGGTGATGCGAACAAAATACTTCCCGGTGTGAATCGAGGCGAAGGATGGATGGAGATAGAATTGCGTGCCCTGGTTCGCGCCCACGAGGATGCCGCTGCTGCCATCCGGGAAAATAACTTTCGGGTTCGCGCTGGGGCCGGTTTGGAAGATGCCTCCCGGCGCTGCATCGTTGTTCCACTGCGTGCTTACGGTCTTGGTTTTGGAGAAATCTCCACCCCACGGGAAGTTCTTCGCTTTGTTTGCACTGGCTTCCTTTGCTAGAGACTCCGGGAGATCTGTAACAAATACTGGTTCGTCGAGGAGAGTAAGCGCTTTCCCGGCGGGCAAAGTTATGGTCGACGTTCCAGCGATGGACTTTGTTTTTGAATCCTGTGTGAACGTGATGGATTCCTCCTTTTGGCCCGCTGCCTTCCACGCTGCCAGGACGGGGCCGTCGGCACCTTGAAAAACAAACCCGAAAGCGCGCTGCTCTTTTCCGGGCGCGATCCAACCGAGATATTTTGGCGTCGGGCCGAGGATGGAAGCCATAACCTTGAAGGCCTGATAGGAGGCTCGCGGTGTGCCGTCGCGTTTGAGCAACCCGAATCCAGGTTCTTCGCGGGCAGGGTCCTGTGCCTCGAACCATTGCACGCAACGAATGCCCTGAGCAATTGCCATGATGTAGAGCTTCACCAAAACAGCCGCAGCCTCACGTTCGGCCTCGGGTTGGCTCTTCCTCTTCGCGATATTCCGACCTACCTCGGTAATCCAGACGTCGGCGTCCGCTTTTTCCGGAGCACTTTGCTTCAGGATATCGCGCAAGAGCGAATGCATCCAAAGATACGGCACTTCTCCATCAGGATGACCGATGCCGTCTGCGATTTCATAGGGATGTACGCAGAGGTAATCGAACGAAGATGTCCCGGCCTGCTTTTGAGCGAGAATTGTTTGGTAGAGATACGCCGGATCAAAACTTGCGGTCGTCAATCCAATCTGGGCTTTCGCATCTGCCTTTTTGGCCGCTGCGTACGCAGTCGCTGTGAGCTTCGCATAGTCGACCGCGGTGTGGTGTCCGTCGTTGAAACCGCCGTTGCCTTCATTCCAGATTTCCCAGTGATGAATGCTCTCCTGGTAGTGAGCCACCGATTGTCCCACGAAGTTTGACCACGCGTTCAGGTCGCTCATGGGAAAAGTGTGCGCCCTTTCATTGCTCCAGGGCACGGAGCCCATCAGGAGCGCCGTAATGCGAATGCTGTTCTTGTCGGCGATCTGCACCAGGCTGTCCGTTCTGGTCCAATTCCATTGACCTTGATTCGGCTCAAGATTCCTCCATTCAGGGAAAAGTCTTGCCGATGTAAGGCCCGCTTCATGGAGCCTGGGCATCCACTCGCCAACGCTGCTCAGGCCGCTGGCGGAAGAACTGATGCCCCACGGTGAGGGATCGTCGCTGTTTGTGGCCGATGCTCCATATACGGTGGCATTGCCTGCCATCAGGGCGGCAACCATGTACGCGAGGAAAGGGAGCAGTAGATTCTTCATTCTCGTTATTATGGGGTCCATCGTGGACGCATTTTGGAGCGTTTCACTCGAGTTTTTATTCAGTTGTGCCGGGTCGCGCGAGACTGGCAGTGTACGACCCAAAGCTCGCGGAAATCATTTTGTTTATGAAACTGTACGATCGAATAGGACAGGCGATTACTTTGGCCTTGTGCTTTTGCGGATTGTCATTGGCCACAGCGCACGCATTGGAACCTATTCCCGAGCGGTTGGTGGTGCTTACGTTCGATGACGCCGTTGCTTCGCACTATTCCGTGGTGCGGCCGATCCTGAAACGTTTTGGCTTCGGCGCCACATTCTTCATATCGGAAGGTTTCACGTTTCCTACCAACAAGCAGGATTACATGACGTGGGAACAGATCAGGACCCTGTACCAGGATGGATTTGAGATCGGAAATCACACTCGCGATCACCTCGGGGTTACTGTTCGAACTGTGCCGCAACTGCGGGAGCAGGTGGAGGCAATTAACGGTCGCTGTGCGGAGCATGGTATCGCGCGGCCAGTAAGTTTCGCTTATCCAGGCAACGCTATTGTTCCGGAAGCGTTGCCGGTTCTGAAGGAACTTGGCTTTCGATTTGCGCGGCGCGGGGGCGCGCCTGAGCATCCGTATGACTGGGGACGCGGGTTTGCTTACGAACCCGGTGTCGATCATCCACTCTTGATTCCTTCAGCAGGGGACGCGCGCCCCGATTGGACACTCGCTGATTTTCGGCGGGCCGCCGATCAGGCGCGAGGGGGGCGAATCGCAATCCTGCAGTTTCATGGCGTACCGGATCGGGAACATCCGTGGGTTCACACTCGGCCCGAACGATTTGAGGAGTTCATGCGTTATCTACAGACCAATGACTTCAAGGTCATCGCGCTTCGTGACCTGGCGAGGTACGTGGATCCGGAGCAAGTGCCAGCCAATCCATTGGGGATTGTTGAAAAGCGGAAGGGCGAGCGAAAGGAAGTGATGGTCGAGGGGGAGATTCTGGACGGAGACGACAACAAGGCATTGCCTGCGCGGCTCTATATCCAGGGAGCCGACGGCAGGTGGTATTTCCCGAAATCGGCTTCGTCCCGCGGGTCGGCGGTTCGCTACGAACGTCGGAGCGGCTTCAACACGAACTCCATCGAGATGCACACCACGCTTTCAGCGCATCCGTTCCGCGTCGAGCTTTTGCCGGGTCGATATACGATTACCATCGAGCACGGAAAGGAATTCTTTCCGGAAGTGCGCGAGGTGATGGTCGAGCGCGATACATCCAAACTGACGTTTCGTTTGCGCCGCTGGATCAACATGAACCAACAGGGGTGGTATTCTGGCGACACGCACAATCATCGGGACCCGGCCGAGTTATCCAATGTGATGTTGGCTGAAGATCTCAATGTGGGATCACCGATGGTCGATTGGACGACCGCTTCGACTGTTGCACCGACCGCCACAGGGCGAGGGTTTCAGGGCAATTTTTCGGATGCGCCAGTGCCAATCGATGCGACGCATGTCTGGTATCCTCGCAACACCGAATACGAGATATTTCGAACCGGGAATACGAACCACACGCTGGGCGCGCTGCTGATCCTGAATCATCGGACGCGTTACGACCAGCCCGTGTTCCCATTATCGGCCATCGCCGAAAAGGCGCGAGCGGAAGGGGCGCTGCTCGACCTGGAGAAACATAATTGGCCGTGGTCTCTGGCGCTGGTCCCGCTGTTGAAGGTGGACCTGTTCGAGCTCGCGAACAATCATCATTGGCGAATCGATTTCAGCATCAAGAATTGGGCGGATCCTGCGCCGGCCTGGATGGGATTATCCGGACCGGGAACCCTGACCGAGCGCGATTGGACACTCTATGGGTTTCAGACTTATTACGCGTTGTTGAACTGCGGCTTCCGAATGCGTCCGGCGGCCGGCACGGCGAACGGCGTCCACCCGGTCCCGCTCGGTTTCGGGCGGGTTTACGTGCAGTTGGACGGAGCGTTCAGCTACGATGCCTGGATGCGTGGGTTGTCGGCTGGACGCAGCTTCGTGACGACCGGACCAATGCTGCTGGCCAAAGTCGATGATCGGTGGCCGGGAAGCACCGTTCAAGTGCAAGGCGAGCGCACGGATTATCATCTCGAATGTACCGCGAACAGCGAGCAACCGCTGGAAAGCGTTGAACTGATTGTGAACGGCCGGGTCAGACAAAGATTCGAGCCTCAAAACAGGAAAACTGCCGCAGGATCGTTTGAGACGAGAATCTCGGCGCAACTTAATCCCAAAACAACCTCGTGGCTGGCCTGGCGTTGTTTTGAAAAGCGACCCGGAGATCGTTTGCGTTTTGCGCATACCGCCCCGTGGCATTTTGAAGTGGCCGGCAAACCGCTGCATCCCCGCCGGGAAGAGGCCGGATGGCTGGTGGCGCGTGTGAAAGAGGAGATCGCTCGGAGCGAGGGTATCGCTCCGGAAGGCCTGATCGCGGATTACCGCCGCTCACTGCGGATTTACGAACAGATCGCCGCAACCGCTCAATAGCGCCAAAAGGTCCGGTCCGCGCCTGAATAACCCCAGCGTGCACGGCATCTGATACTGGATGATGCGACTCCTTCCAATCGTCGCGATGTTGTTCCTCGTGGCCTCGGTAGCCAGGGCGCAAATGGCCTCGCCGACCGTGCAATTTGATGTTCGCTCGGCGAAAAGCGGGAAATGGTCGGACGCAGCGACCTGGGCAGGAAGACGAGTGCCGCGAGCTGGCGACAAGGTTCAGGTCCGCATGGGCCATGTGGTGACGTACGATGTGAACGCAGAAGATGCGGTGCGGGTGTTGCATGTCGCTGGAACGTTGAAATTCGCGCAGGACCGGTCCACGCGGCTAAACGTAGGGTTGCTCAAGGTGGAGCCGGGGGCGGAATGCAAAGAGGACGGTTTTAACTGCCATGAGATGGTAGAGGCGCCAGACGACTCCGACGCAAAAATGCCGAAGGCCACGCTCGAGATCGGGACGCGCGACAATCCGATTCCGGCTGGAGTGACCGCGACGGTCCAACTTGTCTATTTCGAGGGCATGGACACGAATACGTTGCCTGCAATGATCAATTGCGGCGGGCGAATGGAAATTCACGGTGCGCCGATGAATCGGACCTGGGTGAAGCTGGGGTCTACAGCCAAAGCAGGCGACAGCAAAATCACACTGGTTGAGCCTGTGACAGGATGGAGGGCGGGCGACCGAATTATTGTGACGGTTTCGAGGGAGAGCGAGGATGGAGGGAACAGCTACCGGCAATCAGTGCGGAAACCGCGCCATGTCGAGACGGAGGAACGATTTATCCAGTCGATTGACGGCGGGACTGTTGAGCTCGATAAGCCTCTGGCTTAGCAACATCTCGGCACGGGCATGACTCGTAGCGAGGTAGCCAATCTTTCGCGCAATGTGATTATCGAATCCGCCAAACCTGAAGGTGTGCGCGGCCATACGATGTACCACCGCGACAGCAGCGGCGGAATTTCCTATGCGGAGTTTCGTCATCTGGGAAAGGAGGGAATCCTGGGCAAGTACTCGATCCATTTTCACCTGGTGCGCGACACGATGCGAGGCAGCGGCGTGTTGGGCGCAAGCATCTGGGATTCCCATAACCGCTGGATCACGATCCACGGCACGGATTATCTTCTCGTGCGTGATTGCGTCGGCTACCAATCCGTGGGCCACGGGTTCTTCCTGGAAGATGCGACCGAGCAATACAACATCCTGGATCGCAACCTCGCGGTGCAGGCCTATCGGGGAAAACGATTGCCGAAACAGATGCTTCCCTTTGATCCGAATGACGGGGCAGGATTTTGGTGGGCGAATGGCCGGAATACGTTCACGCGGAATGTAGCGTGCGAAAATGACGAATACGGTTTCCGCTTCGAAATCGTCAAGGCGAGCAATTTCGATCCGAAACTGAACATCCGCACGGCGGAAGGAATGAGTGTGGCGACGGACGTTCGGACGCTCCCGTTCCTCCGTTTTGAAGAGAATGAATCGCACAGCGAAGGACTTTACAGTTTCAACTTTGGTGACGATCACAACGGCTCGGTGCATGGGGATCGGCAACATCCATTCATCGCGCGCAATCTCAGGGCGTGGCAAACGCATTACGTATTGCGGCCAAATCTGCAGTTCTTCCTGATGGACGGCCTGGAAGTGAAAGATGGTGTTTATGGCGTTTATCATCCCGACTACGACGCGCATGTCTATCGGCGCATCCATTTCAATAACGTGGTTTCCGAGCCGATCAACCGTGGTCACGACGACGAAAGCGTGCAGTTTGGAACGTTCACGTACGACGATCTGCGGTTGGAGAATTGCAGGGTGGGTCGCGACCCGCTGATCCAACTCGCCTGCACCGCCCCAAAAACGGGCGTCGCTGGATATTTTCGCGGGCTAACCATCACGAACAGTGTTTCCAAAGCCGGCAAGGTCGTGGATCTCGGCGGTGGACCGCGCAACAGCAAATTGGAGTATCCCGTGGCTTATTACTTTCACGATTATCCCGGCGAAGGCCGTGTGACGAAAGTGGTCAGCAGCAAATTTGTGGAGCAGTTAAGCGACGCGACCTATCAGTCGGTTGATGGTTTTACGGGGAGAGATGTGCGGGCTGCCGAGGTGAAGGGCGCAAAGTTTCCGACACTGCTGGAGCCGGTCGATGACCTGGCCCCTACCACCATGATTACTTCTGTGCAGAAAGTGAAAGGAAAGCTGCTGGTGAAGGGGGTGACGCACGATAACGGTGATATCGCTTCGGTAACAGTGAATGGCCGCGCTGTGAAGATGATTTCATCGCACGCTGGCGTGAGTGATTGGGAGACCTCGGTCGATGCGCGCGGGACGGTGAAGTTGGCTGCCAAAGCCGTCGATCGAGCTGGGAACGCAGAAGGAAGCGGTCACGTCCTGGAGATCTCGCGACCGTAGTTGCTGTCTGGCTTGTTGGAGATGGGGCTAAGACCGTTGAACTTCGCAGTATTCTGCACCGTTTCCCGGCCTTCTTAGTCATTCACCGCATCGAAGATGATCAGCTTTTGTTTTCCGGGCGTTCCGACCAGGGCCACGGGGTGGCCCTGGAAGAGGTCGAGCAATTCCTGATCGGTGAGGACGCGAATGGTGGTTCCCGCGATCACAGCTGGAGGGGCAGGGGGGGCTATTGTTTGCGGTTTGAAGTTGGGAGGGTTCAGGCGCGCGACTGCTTGAGGGCGTTCCCGATTAACCTGGACCAGCACCAGCAGAACGAGGAGGACAGCCACGGTTGTTCCCACGCGAATCGCGCGGCGGTGGAGCCGTTTTCGTTGCAGGGCAGCCAACCCGAAGTGCAACGTTCGTTCCCGTAGATCCTCTTCGCCCGAGAGCAAATCGTCGATCAGCTTTTGTTCTTTAGACGGCTTTATCATCGTTCATTCGTCGCAAGAGGGTTTCGCGCAGCTGTCGCCTGGCTCGCAATAGTCGCGATTCGACGGCGCGCTCGGTGAGACCGACTTCCAGGGCGATCTCGCGGGTGGCGCCGCCCTCCAGATACTTTCGTTGCACCAATGTTCGTTCGAGTGGTTCGAGGTCCTGCAGGGCCTCCAGCAGCAGTCGCTGCAGGTATTCCTCGGTTTCCTGGGGCTGGATGCCATCGTCCAGCGCGGGTTTCCACCAGAGAGCATAGCCGCGGAGCAGTTTCCAATAGCGTTGTTTTTTCCGGCTGCCATCGATCACGGCACTTCGAGCAATTATGGTCAGCCAGCTCCAAAATACTTGTTCGGAATCGAATGGCCGGGCGTAGCGGACGACGCGGGTCATGGTGTCCTGCAAGGCTTCCCGTGCGGCCTCCTCGTCACCGCGCGTCATCACAAACAGGTACCTGAGCAGCCGGCCAAAGTACGCGGCGTGGAAAATGCGAAAGGAATCTTCATCTCCTGCAGCCAGGCGCCGGGTGAGATCTCGTATTTCGGGCTGTTCTCTGTTCGCTGCGGCCTTATCCATATCGGCGCCTGCAGCGGGAATTCGGAGTGGTGTCGGAATCGCCAAGGCGATCACAGCGTATTTTATTGTTTGCGGGAAGCGTCGCCGGGCTCTGGCTTCGTCCGCGGGTTGGGTATGGGTTCGACCGGTTTGGCCAAGGTGACGCCTGGGGCCGACCCTTGCAAGCCAATTACCACGTCCTGCACAATGGCGAGGTCTTCCGGGGAGCCGACTACCACGAGCAACCTGGTTCCGCGATGGACCGAAAAGGTGGGAATCTGGTCGCTCTGGTTGTTTGCATTTCGGAGCATGGACCAGGCTGCTTCGAGCACGTCGCGGATTTCTGTGATCGCTTGATCGAGTTCTTTGCCAGAGCGCCCGGCCAAATACTCGCTCAGGTTAAAGACACGGCAGATTTTCCTCGCATCCGCGGGGAAGGGCGAGCCGGTCAACGGCAAGCCGGTCGAGGGGTCGACTCGCACCGGGGGTTGGGTGCGGTCGAAGACGATGAGCCGATCATTTCGATTGGTGGAATAAATGACCTGAACACGGCCTTCGGTGGCGGGCTCCAGGGCTTTGAAGATTTCTTCAAGGGTGACGGAGCGGAGCGTGAAAGCCACTGTCTCGGCGTGGACCTTGTCTTTTACAATGAAGTTGAGCTCAGGAAAGCTGTCACGGAGGATTCGCACGACTTCCTCAAGAGGCACACCGTCGACTTTCAATTGCGAGATGCGCCTCTGCCAGGCATCCTCCACCTGGGCTGGGAGAATTTGGGGGACGATCGGTTTGTCAGCGGCAATCAGGTTGGCTGCCAGCAGTAATATCAATGCGACCGTAGGTAGCTTTATTTGCCGGAAGATGTTTTTCATAGACTGTTCTCGCTCCATACACGCGCGAAAACGGCCAATTACGCAAAAAAGTTACAAGCGCAAGCGGAAGAAGCGCTGTCCGGAGGCAGTGTTTGTCAGGATGACGGTGCTCCAATAACCGTCGTTCGTGACGGGAAGGGTGATAGGAAGCCAATTGATGGGAAGAGTCAGGTTGGTTGCGGATTCGAGGCGATATCCGCCGGCCAGCGCCGGCCATTGAAGTCGTCCGCTGCCGAAGCCGAAGGCAAGCTGCGGATCGGGTCGGGCAAGGGTGGCTGTGAGTTCCAGGTCGAAACTCAGATCACTACTATCAATCGCGCCCTGGTGGATTTCCACTGCGACGATGTTGGTGCCGGGGATGATTGCGGCCGGCAAGAGGTTTGTTTGAATGAAGGCGCTTTCGAGAGGGGGACCGAGAGAACTTAGCGCGAGAGTGTTGTACGCAATGGAGCCGCCCGGCATGTTGTCACGAAAGATTTCCGTGCCATTCAACCAGACCACGATTCCGTCGTCGCGTTGTAGATTCAAGTTAAGTGCGGTGAATGGAACTGGTGCGTTGTTTACAAACCTGCGGCGGAAATAGGTCGTGATGTATTTGCTGCTGGCGTTCGGTCCGAAGCCGATGACGGTTGCCTCGTCGCCGTCGCCGTATCCAAGCTGGGCCGGACCGTTGCTCCAGCCGCTGTCATTGTAACTCGCAGTGACCCAGCTCGTGCCGAGGTTTTGACCCTTGTCATTATAGCGCCACATGGAACCGGCAGGAATGAAAGTGATGTTGGTGAGAACTGGCTGACGGACAGTGATGACGATGGGCGTCGACTCGGTGATCGCGAGGCCATTGTCCCGGGCCCGGGCGGTGAGTGTGTGCGTGCCGACAGGGGCGTTGCTCCAGATGAAATTGAAGGGCGCACTTAAGATTTCGCCCAGTTTGAGGCCGCTGTCGAAGAATTCGATTCGAGTGATGACGCCGTCCACGTCGTTTCCACTCGCAGTGAGGGTCAGGTTGGCTGGTGCCAGGAACTGTGCGCCGTTGGCCGGTGCGGTGATGGCGATGGAAGGGGACTGATTAAAGGCATTGTTTGCTGCGGGCGTGATGCCGCTCGCGAACCAGTTCGTCGGATCATCTCCGTAGCTGAACGAATTGAGACGTTGTAACGAGGGACCGTCGCCGTCGGCGCTCGCGGGCCACGGAGATTTGTCGTTATAGCGAACTTCATCCACCGTGATCCACAACACGCCGTTGGTGTCCGGGGTTTCGGGTCGTTGGAGTTCGAGACGTTCGCCGCTGTCTTGCAACGACCCTGTCAAGGGCCCGAGAATTGGCACGGCGGGTGGCACGGAATACTTGGCGCGGAACGCCGCAGGTTCGAGCGAAGTCAGCAGGGCGAAGCTGTTCGGTGGCAGCGTAATATTCGGGGGGAACGTAAAACCGGCTCCGTTGAGGCGCCACGCATTGGTCGGATGGGCCACGTCAAATAAGTCCACCGGCGACGCCGTAAGGTTGCGCAACTCGATGAACTCATCGTGCTCCGGCGCTGGATGGTAATGAATTTCGTTAATCACCACGGGGCCGACGCGCGGGCCGGCGTTCTGCTCACCGAAAGTCTGGTTGAGTTGGGCGGCAAAGTGTTCTTCGCCGGTGCTGGTGACGTAGCGTCCCAAACTTACTCCCTCGGCGGATGCGCCGAAACTGAAACCGTGGCTGTACCCGGTAAGATTCGTGCTCGCATCGGCCGAGAAAAGGAATACCTGATCACCGCGCAGACCGAACGCAAAGCTGCCGTTTGTCCCGGGTGTCGGGTTAAACGCCGTTTCATCGAGCACGAGAAATCCGCCTGGGGCGATGACTGTGTTCGCCGAAAAACGGAATTTCCCTGGAGTGCTCGCATCGTCACTCAGGAACCAGCCACTGATGTCAGCGGCGTTCGTCGTGGGGTTGAATAACTCGACCGCATCGAGGCCCGGCGGCGTCGGACGCGACAACACTTCGGTGATAACGACGGGTATGATGGTGGCGGGCGGATCATCCAACCCCGGAGATCCGCCTGGGTTTGCACTGGCGCGCCAATACCGCGGGTTGTCATTCCCATTGGCCGATGTTCCCGAGGGCACGAGTGAAAATCCAAAGCCATCGGCCGCCAGAGGCCAGGGCGCAACGTCGTCGTAGGTCACGCTCAACACTGTGTTCGAGAAGGCAGTGATGAGCGTCAGTTGTTCGCCGCCATTATCGAGCTTGCCAGAGTAAATGCCGTTCACCGTGACCCCGGGGTACTTTGTCGCGAACTGGCCTGCGTTCCGCGCGAGCAGAAAAAATGCGCCTGGTGCCAGCCTGGTGTTGTTCGTGAATATGAAGTTGATTCCTGCGCTGAACGACAAGCCGGTAAGGTCAATGGCCGTGGCGCCAGCATTCTTCAATTCGAGGAATTCAACTTCGTCACCATCGACCAATCCGAATTTCGGCGGATTGTACATGATCTCTGTAATGCGCAACCCGCTCAGATCCTGCGGTGGATAAAAGGTGGCCTCCATCAGGGCGCTCCAGGTCGCGCCGTCCTTCACTCGCGCACGAACGATGGTGGGCGTGTTGATGATAATCGCCCCGGCGTACGATTGGGCTGAGGGCGACACGGCGCCGCCGCGCAAACGTGGATCGCTGCCGTCGAGCGTGAACCAGATCGTGCCGCTGGCATTGGTATGCGACATCGTCAGCGGATAGGCGGCTGGCGTCGCGCCACCGAGTTGGCTGAGATTTGGCGCTGTGAGGTTTGGGTAAAGCCCGCGATTGCGCAATTGCTGCAGCACGATCCCGGACCGGCGGGGGAGATAGCCGTTCATCACGTTGCTCACAGCGTCGACCCAATCGTCCTGCACGATGGGAGGCTCGCGCTGCGCGTCGCCCCAGCGCGCCGATTCCCCGACCATCGCGCGGGAAATCTCATTGGTGCGGGCTGCGTAGCGCGCGAGACAGGCGGCCGGAGTGAGCGGGCCGCCGTTGAAGAAAAACTTCTGCGCATGGTCCGCGGCGCGCAGGCGGAATTCAGCGTTGGCCCAGAGTTGTTGCCAAACGTACTGCGGGTTGCTCTCGCTAAAGCTGCTGCCCGCGGCGGGGTCGCCCACGGTGATGAGGGCGGTGCGGTCAAAGTTGACGTCGCTCAGGCTCAATTCCGCATCGTGCGCTGTGAAACGAAAACCTTCGCGCGTGTGTTTGTTGCGCGTGGCAAAAAAGTTGTTCGGAAAGTTGTTTTGGTAGACGGGGCCATCGAAGTTGCCCACATAGATCGTCAGGATCATGTAGTCGATCAGGTTGTCCATATCGATCAGCACTTCATAAGCGGGATTGGGTGTTCCGTCCGGATTGTTGCCCTGCACGCGCTCGTAGGCAGCGTCGCTCGTGAAACCGTTTGTTGCGGCCTGCCACAGGCGCCGCCAGGCGCCCAGGTCACCATCAGCCGCGACAACGTCAAAGGGGCCGAACTCGACACGCACTGTATCGTAGTCTTCCGGCACACCGCCGAAGTAGCTTGCCGCATAATTGGCTTCGGCCCGTTCCTCGGTGTTGTAAACGCCCCAGTACACGCCGTTGATGTAGAGATGATAAAAATCGCCGCGCGTGTAGGGCCGTCCCAGCGCACCTTGTGTGGCGCGCGCATACATATCCGCCAAAAATGTTCCACCGGGATCGCCGAGAAAGGCCCACGAGCCGTCCTGCGAGCAACGCAGGTCGAATTTGTCGAAACTCGCCGCCCCGGTCGGGCCGAACATCGGGAAGTTGAGTTTGCCGGCGCCATATTCTTCCCGGAAGAAGAACCGCAGCGAGTGCTTCGGATCGCCGGTATCGCGGCTGAATCCACCGCGAATGCGAATGCCCGCGGGCGACTGAAATCCGTTATGCCCGTCCGGATAGATCAACTCCAGCGAAGTCGGGCGTTCCCAATCGATGCCGTCACTGCCGGGATTTGCATAGATGCCGCGCGCGGGATCAAACAGGTCATTCAGGTTCATCACAACGCTGAGGGTCGGCATGGCGCGCAGATCGCCTTCGATCGTGTCGCTGTAGCGCGGGTCATTTACCACGTTCGGATCCATTCCGTAGTCCACGGTGTTGGCACCCCAGTTCGCTGGCCATCCGGGCGGCGGCACGGCGTCCGCCTGGCGAATGATGTCGCGAGTGAACAGGAATGTGTGGGTGTGCGAGTCGCTGGGCAGCAGGCCTGGCGCAAATGCCGCGGCTCGGATCACCATGGTGTTCGTAATCGACAGGGGTGTGGTGTAGGCCGTGCCGTTCGTGGCCGATGGTTCGGTGCCGTTGGTCGTAAAGTAAATGGTGGCGCCGACGGTTTCGCTTGCGAGCGTCAGTGTGAAATTTGTGTCGTAAAAGCCACGGGGAGGGCTGAAACCCGGGGCATCCGTGCGCCCGGCGAACTGCGCCGTATTGGATGAGCCCGGCGAAGGATCGGCAAAGTAGCCGGCTATGTTCGATGAAATTCCGTAGCTCCGGTCGACGAACTGCGAAGGATAGTTCACGAACGAGGAGATGAGGTTTGTGTCCGCATCGAACAGCGCCAGATAACCGCCGCCGCGATCGAGTTGGAAGTTTGTGTGCAATGGCGCGGCGGCGTTCGTGCGGTTTTTCGCCGATGCCCATACCAGTTTGAATTGTCCCCGGGCCAGGGCGACTCCGGGAAATCGCCATTTGCCCGGGAGGGTCGCGTCATCGGTGAGCGTCCACCCTGCCAGACTCACGCTGTTCGTTCCGAAGTTTTGCAATTCGATCCAGTCGGAGGAGTCACCGTCTTCATCAGCGATCGTGCTCGCATTTGCGGACATGAACTCGCTGATGCGCACCAGGGGCAGCGGTGCATTCGGATCGAGAGTGTAATTCCACGACAAGCCGGCGAATGCGTTCTGGGCGGGTGCCAGGTCGCGAATCCCGTGCCCTGGCGCAAACGCGACCGTAACGCTTCCTGTCGACGGTTGCGGAAACTCGAAACGATACAGTGAAGGCGCGAGGGTCGTGAGATTGGTGGCCGCCAGGCCATTCACGAGCAGATCGCCGGCATCCACGTTCGTCACGTCTTCGCTGAAAGTGATTTCCACTGAATGCAAGGAACGCACCACACTCGACGCCGGCGGTTGCAGCGCGGCAATGAGAGGAGCGTTTGTATCTGGAAAGCCAAGTAGTCTCGCATTGAACTGGATGTCGCCGGACGTGATGAGGAAGTTGTAGACCTGGACGGCAAGCACGTTCGTGCCTGCGGTTAAGAGAGCTGAGGGGTTGGTGATATTCGTGGCAATGAATGGGACTGGCTCCGGAACCGATAACAGCGCCAGGCCATCGAATGGGACAAAACCCGCCGGCATGTTGTAGCGTGCGCATTCCACTCCGTTGATCCACGCGATATAGCCGTCGTCGCATTGCGCGGAAAGAGTGAGTGCGCCGAATTCGTGGGAATTCGTCACGACAAATTTCTGGCGGAGAAAAATGCAGGTGTAGTTGCCCGCCATGTCGCTGAACAGAGTCCCCGAAAGAGGTTCGCCATAATAGAATGAGGCGGGGCCGGAGGCCCAGGCGGCGTCATCAAACTCCGGGAGTCTCCAGCCCGCCGGGTCGGGCGAAGATGCTTCGCTTTGGCCCTTGAAGTAACTCCAGGTGGAATTAGTGGCGACGATCGTGGCCGCTTCCGCGCCAGCGGCCCAAAGGAGAGTCACTCCGGCAAGCCAAAACAAGACAAGACGTTGGAGTGCGAGCACCCTCTGAGTTTAGGTCACTTTCACGCAGTTGAAAACTCAGACCGTCAAATAAACGCGAAGTCAGCATTTGTGCCGCGAAGAGTCTCCGAGGCTGTCTTCGTTTCATACACGCAGGAAGGTCCAGGCAGGCTAAAAAGTGGACGGAGGACGAACAGGTGTGGTTGCTTTGTAAAGGACCGGGACGGTATACTCCGGAAAAATGAGCCTCGAAAGCGTTGAGTTGGTGATGGGATGGGAAGAGGCATTTGGTATTTCCATCCCCGACGAAGAAGCCTTTGTCTTGCGCACGCCACGAATGGCCATTGATCTCATCTGCAGAATGCTCGGTATGGGAGATTTAACGGGACCTTGCCTGACAGTTCGAGGATTCCATCGGCTGCGGAATTGTTTCATGAGCGCAGGCTCCTTGAAACGCGAGAGTGTCCGGCTGGAAACGCGCATCAAAGATCTGGTTCGCGGTCGCAGTTGGTGTGTTGTTCGCGCGAGTTGCGGTGTTTCATCGTTGCCGAGACCACGATGGTTTTCGAGGAGCACGGTGGCAGATCTTTTACGCTGGATGGTAATTCACGCGGCGAAAGATTTGAAACCAGCCGGTGAACCGTGGTCGCGGTCGCAGATCCGCGCCGTGGTTCGTGCAGTTGTGACTGACATCACAGGCCTGGACGAATTTGAAGACGACGACGATTTTGTCGAAGTGATGGGAATCGATTAATCTCTTTATTTGACCCCGGCTTTGGCAGAGGCGTCGACCACGTTGGTAGAATCAGCAGCTTTGGCCAGCAGTAAATCAATGTTTTCGACACAAAGCCGCGACCACGATTCGTAGGCTGCGCCATTTTTGGCTGCTTCTGCGATCGGGACGAATTCGGGAGCAACAATACCGCTTCGCCCCTTGATGAAGTTCTCGTTCGGGAGGTGCATAATATGGACAACTCCAAAATGCACATAGCCTACCTCTGTGCTGTCGTCGTTGATAACAGCGACAGCGGCGTCGTCCGCGGGATCGATCGCGACTTCTTCCATGATTTCCCGGCGCATCCCATCGCGATAACCGACATCCTTTGAAAAAAGCCCGTTGTCAGTATCAGAAATGTGACCGCCAATGCCGACGGAATAGAGGCCATGCAGCCGCGTTTCCTGGCCGCCTTTGCCGCGTCGGTATCGTAAAATGCGGCCGTTGCAAATGAGCAATACGTAGGGAATGAGCTGTTTGTAGCGCTTGTCCAACTCGGCTTCAGAGCGATTCAGATAAACGAGCCGTGATGAGGAGGTTACGACGGGCAAATATTTGTCGACCTCCAGGCTGAGACCCTGGAATGAGCCCAATTCGTCGAGCAACTTTCGTTCAAAACAAAGGACGCGTTCTTCGGTGGTCATGGCTGAATTGGTTGATGGTGTTGCATCGTCGTAATGGTGCGTGGACACGCCGTTCGAGCGAGGAAAAGTTCTTCTTTTTTGTTCACCGGTTATTCACAGCAATGGGACAAATTAGCCTGAGACCGCAAGCCGGCCAAGCACGGTAATTCCCATCGATTTCGCGATGGGTTTCTTCTAGCTTGCGACGATGAGTCCGCTTCGTGTCGTTCTCGCATTTTTTTTCTTCAGCTCTGCAGGCCTCTTCGCCGCTGACGACGGAGTCTTTGTCCGCTTTCGCATGATCGAGCCGGGAGGCGCGCGCTATTATGTGAAGATGGGCGGTTATGTGCACGTCCCGAACTGGTATCTGCCGGAGTTTTCTGCCCCAGCTGGAGCTGACAAGAAGCCGGAACTCCAAATTGCATCGGGTGAGTACACCGAATGGATCGACCTTAAGAGTCGGGCTGGCAAAAGCCTCCATCAACGACTGAACCGTGCCGGCGGGGTTGCGGAGTTTCCCAATGTCACTGCTCGCTTTGTAACGGCGCCTGAGTCGAAACAACGCGAGGTCGAAATCGAATTGGCGACCGAACCGAGATCTGAGGCCATCGTCAAAAAATGGCACGAGAAATTTGAAGGAGACCTGACCAGCTTTCTGGTGTCGCCGCATTTGCGAGCTGATGTTTCGCAATTGGAGACGGCGGCCGAAATGACGAACCGGCGGTTGCGGTGGGCGGAAGAAGCCACGGGAGGCGTTCGGCATGCACCGAAACAGTTGATTTTGCAGACGAGCTTTTGGTCGCCACAGCGGGCCGAGTTGAATCGGATTGAAGCAAAGATCGTGTCGTTGCTTGGATTTAACGTGGTGGGGAATTTGCGCGAAGAGTTGCGGGATCAATTCCCGGAATTTCGATTGCCAGCGGCGTCGCATGATGTCCCTTTGGGGCCGAACGTGGATCGAGAGGATGTTCGCACTGCCTGGCAGAAACTCGGCAAGCGCGCGCATGGGGATGGCTTGCAGAGAGGCGCTCCCTATAATTTCCAGGACGAAGTCTGTTGCAGACCACCGCTCGGCAGGAACGAAAAAGCGCTCTTCGGATTTCGGGCGTGGTTAAAGGAGCGGAAGATCGAGCCTTCGTTGTTGGGAGCTTCGACGCTCGACCAAGTTGAGCCGATCGAGACCCCCGAGGCGTTGAGAGAACAGATGAAGCAGGGTGAAGCGGCTGCGCGCAGGCGATTTTATTATGCATCGCGCTACCGGCAGAGCGCAGCCACGGAGCGTTTGCTCTGGAATACCGAAGAACTGCATCGGTCGGGAGGTGAAGGCGCAGTCTCGTCGACATTGCTGGCGGATCATCCCTATTTCGGGGGCACTGGCCTCGGCATGGGAATGGAACAACAGAACAGCACCTGGGGCGGATGGCCACTGGCGATGGATTGGTTCGAAATCGGCCGGCGTCGGGCGGTCGATTTGATCGGCGTTGAGGATTGGATGGGGTTGCAGTTCATGTACGGCCCGGCCTATACCTGGGAAGGATTTCAATTGATGGGATTTCAGTCCGCTATCTTTCGGAGCGCGGGCCGGGGGGAATTATCGATCATCGCCTGGATCACGCCGAGTGATGAAAGAAATCTGCGCCTGAAAGCTGCCAGCGCTCTGGCTCAGGGAGCAAAGAACTTCTTTTATTGGACGTACGGACCGACGGCCACGAGCACGGAAAACTATTGGTCCGATCAGCAGGGAAGCTACCCGGGAATGGCCCATCTCTCCCGCATGCTCGAGTTTGGGGAGAAGGTACTGGTGAGTGGAAAACCGCGGCGAACCCGGGTGGCTCTGCTTTACAGCATTTCCTCGGACCTATGGCAACCGTTTGGGTATATCCACATGTTGGAACGGCGCGGGCTGTATCTGGCGCTCGTTCACGATCAGTACCTGGTCGATTTGATTACGGAGGAGGATGTGGAATCGGGCCATCTGACGGATTATTCCGTGTTGTACAGCGCTGATCCGTGCATCAGCACCGCGGCTACAAAGTCGATCGAGGCATGGGTCCGGCAGGGCGGAACAATTGTGGGCACTTGTAACTCTGGAATGCGAAATGAATTCGGCGAACCGGTTGAAGGCCTCGCGAAAATCTTCGGGATCCAACCTGGGAAGGTGGATCGTCAGCCCGGCGAGTATCGAACACGGGGACGGCTCAACGAAATTCCGTACTTGGATCACGTCAAATTCGGAGGAGAGAGCCATGGGATGATCGGCCTGCGATGCTCGGTTGCGGTGACTTCCGGCAAAACTCGAGCGACCTTTGCAAGTAACGGCACTCCCGCCATCGTTCAGAACAAAGTGGGTCGCGGAGAAGCTGTTTGGTTCAGCGGAACGCCCGCCATCAGCTATATCAAAGATGCAAAGTTTGTGGCGAATGCGTTGAGTGAACGATGGCCTGCTCCTCAGCGAAAGGCGATGACTCAGTACGCTGCGATGGGAGGAGCAGCGCCTTTGGTTCGGTTGTCGCAACCGGTAGTGGAAACCGGGATCTGCGAGGCAGGTAGGGGCACGGCGCTGGTGCTGGCAAATTTCACCTATCAGCCGATTCCCTCCCTGGAAATTGAGATGCCCATCCGCAATCCCGTTTCCGTGGTCACCTCTATGGAACACGGGAATATCCCATTTCAAACGGTTGCCGCTGCGAAGCCATGGCGGTCGGACGGATTCAAGAAGGCTATTCGATTTCGAATGCCCTTGGGTCTGGACGATTTGGTGTTATTGAAAGACGAAAGAGATCAGGTTTCCCGGAGCCATTGAAGGACCGGGCGAGCGGCGTAGGTAATAATAATGTCCGCGCCTGCGCGGCGCATGGCGACGAGGCTCTCCATTGTGACCTGCCGTTCATCGATCCAACCCTGGGCGGCAGCTGCTTTGATCATGGAATATTCCGCACTTACAGCATACGCCGCCGTGGGATAGCCGAAGGTCGTTTTCACCCGATAAATCATGTCCAGATAGGCCAGAGCGGGTTTCACCATCACGATATCGGCGCCTTCCTGGATGTCGAGAGCCACCTCGCGAAGCGCTTCTTCGGCGTTCGCATGATCCATCTGATAGCTCCGACGGTCGCCGAACTGCGGGGCTGACTCGGCCGCTTCTCGGAATGGGCCGTAATAGGCGGAGGCAAACTTGGCGGCGTATGACATGATGGGAGTCTCTGAGAAACCCCGGGTGTCGAGTTCACGGCGAATAGCGGCCACACGCCCGTCCATCATATCGCTGGGAGCAACGATGTCAGCGCCCGCCTCGGCGTGACTTGCAGCGGTTCGGGCCAGGAGCTTCAGAGTGGGGTCATTGAGAATCTTTGCCCCTTTGCCCTTTTTGGTCACGACGCCGCAATGTCCGTGCGACATATATTCGCAAAGACAGACATCAGAGATCACGAGCATCTCCGGAATCGAGCGTTTCAGTTCGCGGATGGCTTTTTGAACAATGCCAGTTGCCGCGTACGCTCCGCTGGCGCGCTCATCTTTTTTTTCCGGCAAGCCGAAGAGCAGGATCGCCCGTAGACCTTCCTCGTACGCGGAAGCCACATCCCGAATGAGTTGGTCAATGGAGAGTTGAGAAATTCCGGGCATGGATTTCACCGGTTTCCGGACCTTGTGGCCAAAGCGTACAAAGTATGGAAGGACCAGTTGATCCGGGTGCAGGTGAGTCTCCGTCACCAACTTGCGCAGGGCAGCGGATTGCCGGAGTCGGCGCGGTCGCGTGATGGGAAAAGGTGCGGGCGAATGAATCATTGCTGCAGGGAGGGTACTCAATTCCACAGGAAGCTGCAATGCCCGGAGTGCTGCCGGGTGGATGCGGAACCAAGTGACGGAGCTTGGCAGTCTGTACCTCATTTGGTTAGCTGTGCGCGCTCAATGCACAAACCCGGAGCGATACTGTTGTTCTTCATAGCTGCGTGGCCGGCTTTGGCCGCGGCCCCGCCGGCGGGCCAATTCCAATTCGAGGGTGATGTGATCTACGATCGCTCGGGATTTGCGCTGGCCACGAACGGGATCACCGTGCGATACGCCGGAGCGACGCTGAGGGCGCAGCGAGCAAAAATAAATCCTCAGACCGGGGAGGCGATGGCCGAAGGAGAGGTGCGTATCGAACACGGGGGACAGATTTGGGCCGGCGAGAAAGTGGAATACAATTTCCTCAACCACAAAATGGTGACCGAAAACTTCAAGGCCGGGCAGAATCCCTTTTTCGTCCGCGGTGACCTCGTGGTGGGCGACCAGAAAGCGAATGTTTATATCGGCGTTAATGGGGAGATGACCACCGACGATTATTCCGACCCTGGATTTCGATTGAAGACCAGCAAGTTGGTGGTCGCTCCGGGCGATTACATCGAAGCTCACGATGCGGTGCTCTACGTGCGAAATGTACCCGTGTTCTATTATCCGTACTACCGGAGAAGCCTCAAGACACACCCAAACAACTTTGTGCTCGTTCCTGGATATCGAAGCCTTTATGGGCCGTTCCTGCTCACCAGCTACAATTGGTACTGGAACGATCAACTCGATGGCACCTTGCATTTGGACGCGCGCCAGAAACGAGGATTTGGGGTCGGGCCGGATTTTCACTATATCCTGCCGCATCACTTCGGCGAAGGAACACTTAAGACCTATTACACGCACGACGAGGAACCGGGACTGGATCCCAATAACCAGCCTATCGACGATGAGCGGAAGCGCCTTTGGTACACCCATCGCGCTATTTTGCGCACCAACCTGACGGCCACGGTGGCTGTGCGCTATCAAAGCGATGCTCAGGTGGTTCGGGATTTCTTCGAGAGTGAGTACCGCAAAAACGTCCAGCCCGCCACCTTTGCAGACGTGAACCAGCTTTGGCCGAACTTCTCCCTCGATCTGCTGGGACAGGCGCAGGTGAATCCCTTCTTCGAGACGGTTCAGCGTTTGCCCGATCTCAAGCTCACAGGATTTCGACAGCAGGTCGGAAACAGCCCCTTTTTTTATGAGACGGAGAATTCTGCCGCTTATCTGAGCCGTCGTATTCCCACGCCTGGAACCAACGATTTCGAAGCTTTTCGCGCCGATACTTACCATCAGATCACGCTGCCGCACACGTTCTTTGGTTGGCTGAATGTGGCTCCGCGAGTGGGAGGTCGATTCACCCACTATGGCGAAGCCGAAGGCAACGGCGCTTACACGAAGGATGAGGATCGAGCCGTCTTGAATACTGGCGCGGAACTCACCTTCAAGGCATCGGCGCTTTGGCCTGCGGTCACCAGCCGATTTTGGGAGGTCGATGGATTGCGCCACATATTTGAGCCATCTTTCAATTATGTTTTCGTTCCGCATCCCACGCGACCTCCGGGCCGCTTGCCGCAATTCGACTACGAGGTCCCCACCACGCGCCTGTTGCCCATCGAATTTCCCGACTACAATTCGATCGATTCCATCGATAGCCAGAATGTGATTCGTTTTGGTCTAAGAAACCGGTTGCAAACAAAACGAAAACTCGGAGTGGACAATATCGTGAATTGGGCCGTCTATACCGATTGGCGGATTCATCCCTATCACGGCCAAAGCACTTTTTCTGACATCTACTCGGATTTGGACCTCAAGCCATTTTCGTGGCTGGTGCTCAACTCGGAAGTTCGTTACGATGTTCGGGAGAAACTGTGGAGGGAAGCCAATCACTCCGCGACCTTGACGCCAGGGGAGAGATGGAGTTTTACCGTCGGTCACCGATACTTGAGGGAGATTCCTGGATTCGGTCCTGACTCGGGGAACAATCTCATCTACAGCAGCATCTATTATCGCTTCAGTGAGAATTGGGGTGTCCGGACGCGCCATTACTTTGAGGCGCGCGATGGCGTAATGGAGGAACAACAATATTCGCTTTATCGCGATCTTCGCAGCTGGACGGTAGCATTTTCTTTTCGAGTGCGTGAAAGCCGAGTCGGTCCCACTGACTACACGGTGGCATTAACTGCGTCGCTCAAAGCATTCCCGCGTTTTAAGCTCGACCAGGACGCAAATAATCCCTCGTTGCTGCTCGGTTATTAGGACGGAGGTAAACACCCCATATCTGGCCGCTATTCTATTTATAGACTCCGCAACGTTGACAGTTCTACGGGTCATCGTATTCGGTTGATGCAGCGAAGCTTTCGCAAACAATCGTTGGGCTTAACAAAAATCATCTATGAACTCACCAAAGACATTCCTAATGGCGGTCACCCTTCTCGGGCTGACCGGTCTCTCGGCATTGGCTCAAAGTTCCTGGTCTGATCGGCTTAACTATGCACCGCAAGCCGCTGTTTTTGGTCCGCGCGAATTCTCATTTGATATTCTTGGAGGGTACGCGACCCGGGACAAAGGCGGTGCGGATGATGACGCATTTGGGATTGGGGCGGGGGTGAATTACTTTATTTTTGATAACATCGGCGTGGGAATCGATACCTATGCCGACGCGTTTACGGCGCCCTATTTGCTGAACTTCAGCGGCATCTATCGGTATCCCATCAAGGATCTCGGCCTTGCCCCATATGGATTCGGTGGCTTCGGGCGTCAATGGGAGCATAACCCCCGATGGACGGGACACCTCGGCGCAGGCGCTGAGTATCGTTTTAACACGAAAACAGGGGTGTTCCTGGATGGTCGGAGAGTGTTCGGCGGGGATGACTACGCGCTTTGGCGGCTTGGTTTTCGGTTCGCTTTCTAGAACGGTCATTTGGGCGGTCCGAGAACTCGCCAGAGAAACCAGGCGGAAGCGGCGCAAATAGCGCACGACGCGATAAAGATCGAGTGAAGGAGCGGACTCGAGCCGGTCAGGTCCGCTCCGGCTGAAAACCCGGTCGAAGCCCTGAGGATCTGCCATGCGAGCAAGAGGGCTCCCACGATCAAGCCCGCTATGCCGGCGAGAATGTAGACCGACCGTCTCATGAGAAGCGGCTTTGGTGAGCGCGGTTCATTTTTCCCTATCCTAAGTGGCGTATCCATTCGGGTGCCTTCGATGCCACTCCCAGGCAGTAGATACGATTTGATCCAGTTTTGGATATTTGGGTTTCCAACCCAGGTCCTTTTTTGCCTTATCGGCTGCCGCCACGAGTCGAGGAGGATCGCCGGGCCGCCGCGGCTTTTCTATTACAGGGATTTTCCTGCCCGTGATTTGTTCGCAGGTCGCAATCACCTGGCGGACCGAATACCCATCGCCGTTGCCCAGGTTGTAAAAACCGCTTTTCCCGGGAGCCATGGCGAGAATATGTGCATCGGCCAGGTCGATGATGTGAATGTAGTCACGAATACAGGTGCCGTCCGGAGTGGGATAATCGGTCCCAAAGATTTCGCAATGATCCGATTGGCCTAACGGCACTTTCAAGACATTGGGTATCAAGTGCGTTTCGATGCGGTGATACTCGCCAAAATCCGGGCTCGCCCCGGCGGCATTGAAGTATCGGAAGGCCACGAATTCCAGGCCATGAATCTGCTGGTACCAGAGCAGCATTTTTTCGAACATCAGCTTCGATTCGCCGTACGGATTGATCGGGCGCTGTGGCAAATCCTCAGTCATTGGTACTTTGTCGGGTGGGCCGTAGGTGGCACACGTGGAACTGAAAACGAATTTCGGGACTTTGCAGGCTACCGCGGCGTCGAGAAGGTTGAGACCAGAGGCGACGTTATTGCGAAAGTACTTTCCCGGGTTGGCCATGGATTCGCCCACCAGGGCATTTGCCGCAAAATGGATGATCGCCTCCGGTTGTGCTTCGCGAATCGAGCGCAGGATCAATTCACGCTCCGCAAAGTCACCCTGGATGAACCGGGCCCGTTTGTCCACGGCGCCGCGATGTCCTTCGCTCAAATTATCAAAGACGGTGACCGCGTGGCCGGCATTGAGGAGTTGCTCAACACAGATTGAGCCTATATACCCTGCGCCGCCGGTGACAAAGACGTTCATGTGCGGAAACGTAGTAGGCGCCAAATTTTGCGACAACGGGAAAAGCTTGGGGTAAGATCCGTAGGGAGAAGCCGAACCGCTTATGAAATCGCACGATGACGGTCGACTTGAGCCAATCCCGGTCAGGACCGATCGCCAGGGGCGATCGAGACCGGTTCCAGCGGAGTTATCCGACGGCCATGGCGTTTCACCCCGCCGTACTCATGGCCTTTCTGGCTTTTAACTTCTGTAGCAATGTGGCTTAAGAGACCTGGTAACGTGACGACGGCTGCATGAATTTCACAACTCGCGAAAGCGGTCAATTCGTATGAACGATGCGGCTGCCAATGATGTTGAGCAGGGGAGTGCTTCTTCTCGCGTGCCGTTGTTGGAAATCCGAAATCTCAAGGTTGCATTCGGCGCCACCCATACGCCTTTGCGCGCCGTGGACGACGTATCATTCAGCATCGAAGAAGGTGAGGCTGTTTGCGTCGTCGGCGAGAGTGGTTGCGGTAAAAGCGTGACCGCCTTGTCAGTCGCCCGCCTGGTTCCCTCTCCGCCCGCTCGTTATGTCGGCGGGCAAATCCTTCTGAAAGGCGAGGACGTGTTGACAATGTCCAGTGCAGAGCTGCGCCGGATTCGCGGCGGAATTGTCAGTTATATTTTCCAGGACCCGAGCAGCTCCCTCAACCCGGTGTTCCGCGTGGGAAACCAAATTCTCGAGGCCCTAAAGCTGCACCGGCCGCAAGACGCTACTGATGCCGAGGTGGTCCGCTTGCTCCAGTTGGTGGGCATTCCCGCAGCGAATTCGCGGCGGCGCGACTATCCCCACCAGCTTTCGGGCGGCATGCAGCAGCGGGTCATGATTGCCATGGCGCTCGCGTCGCATCCTCGTTTGCTTGTGGCCGATGAACCGACCACCGCCCTCGACGTGACCATCCAGGCTCAGATCATCGAATTATTGCGGCGCCTCAAGGGGGAACTCGGCATGAGCATCCTCTTGATCACGCACAATCTCGGTATCGTCGGAGACATCGCTGATCGGGTGGCCGTAATGTATGCCGGCCAGATCGTCGAACTCGCGGCCGCCCATGAATTGATGATGCATCCACTCCATCCGTATACCCAGGCATTGCTCAACTCAGTTCCGAAATTGAGCGGAAACCGGGAGCGGCTGATTGCGATCCCTGGAAATGTTCCGAATCCGGGAGCTTTCCCCACGGGATGCCGGTTTCATCCCCGTTGTCCGAAGGCCCGCGGCGATTGTCCTGAGCGCGGTCCCGAGTTGGTCGAAGTGCAGCCTCGGCATTGGGTACGCTGTTTCTATTGGGACGCGTCGCTCCCGTCGAACAACGAGGCATTGAATCCAAACAATCCAGCCCTGACTCTGGCGCGTGAATCTGCTCGAAGTTAGAAATCTCAAAGTTCATTTCCCGGTAAAGCACGGTCTTTTCAGCCGTGTCCAGGCGCATTTAAGGGCGGTCGACGATGTCAGTCTTTCCGTCGCGGCAGGGGAGACGCTCGGCCTCGTGGGCGAGAGCGGCTGCGGAAAGACGACGCTGGGACGTGCGATCATTCGCTTAATTGAGCCGACAGCGGGAACCGTCCTTTTTGAGGGCGAGGACATCGGCCGCCTGCAGTCAGGCGCCCTTCGCAAAATGCGCCGGCGGCTCCAAATGATTTTCCAGGATCCGTATGGGTCACTCAGTCCGCGCATGACGGTTGAGCAGATTGTCGGGGAGGCCATTGATATTCATGGGCTGGCCGAAAGTTCCGCGGCGCGTCGGAAACGGATCGTGGAGTTACTGGAGGCAGTGGGCCTGAACTCAGCACATGTGGAGCGGTATCCGCATGAGTTCAGCGGTGGCCAGCGGCAGCGCATTGGTATTGCCCGCGCGCTCGCCGTCGCGCCGAAACTGATTGTATGCGACGAACCCGTCAGTGCCCTGGACGTTTCCGTGCAGGCGCAAATCATTAACTTGCTCCAGGACCTGCAACAGCAACACGGCATCGCCTACTTGTTCATCGCCCACGATCTGGCGGTCGTCGAGCATATCAGCCGACGGGTGATGGTGATGTATTTGGGAAGAGTGGTTGAGGAAGCGGTCGCAGCCGAACTGGTGCGCAATCCGCAGCATCCGTACACCCAGGCCTTGCTCTCCGCCGTGCCGGTCGTAGACCCTGCTTCAAAACGACAAAGGTTGGTGCTTTCGGGTGAGGTGCCCTCTCCCATCCATCCTCCCGCGGGTTGTGCGTTTCATCCGCGTTGCCCCTGGGTGCAGGATATCTGCCGGACGGAGATGCCGCATTTGCGGGAGGTTTCCCCTGGGCATTTCGTAGCCTGCCACGTGGCCATGGGCGCGACGCAATCTGTGAAAAAGAACTAAAGTTTTTCGGCGGTCGGACGATTAAATCAGGTTAACTGCTCAAGCCAACGGTATTGCGGGAAGCCTGCCTGGGAATGAAATTTTCATGAATTTCCCGGTTCCCAGGCCAGTCCAAATCACCGACGGCAGACCTGGTGCCGTTGCCTGGAAATAGAACCATGATGTTACAACGACAAGAAGCACGGCTGGCGCCACGGCGCGGTTTCACGCTCATTGAATTGCTGGTCGTGATTGCGATCATCGCGATTCTGGCGGGGATGCTTTTGCCAGCGCTGAGTACCGCGAAGGAGTCAGCGAAACGCATCGCGTGCATGAACGATCTTAAACAGATCGGTTTGGCTCTCCAGATGTACGAGGGAGACAACGATGATAGGCTTCCAACTCTCCATGGATCGGCCGAGGAATCGAAGTGGCCTGCCGCGCTACAGCAGTACCTGGGAGCAGGGGTGGCTACCGCCTCCGCCCAGGATCTTGGCAATGCGTTGCGGATTCTCAAGTGCCCCTCCGACGTCCCCGTGCCGGAGACCTTTGGAACTAACAGTCCGCTCGCTGCTTTGCGCGCTCGACGCAGCTACATCATGAACGGATTCAACGATTATTTTGATGGCTCCGCCGGGAATTCCGTGCTGCCGGAGAGTGTCATTAAGGAAGCGAGTGAAACGATCGTGTTCGGGGAAAAGACGAGCACCTCAGGTCATTGGTGGATGGATTATTGGGCCGGTGACGATTATTCTGAACTCGAGGAAAGTCGCCATGGCGTCGGTGTCCGCGGGAAGGCTGGCGGTTCTTGTTACGCCTTCGCCGACGGCAGTGCCCGGTTCCTTCGTTTCGGCCAGAGTTTTGAGCCGGTGAATCTTTGGTTCGTAAAGCCGGAGTTTCGAGCTCTGGGCTCCAAACCACCTGGAACCTGAGGTTTTTTCAGTATTTCGTCGCCGGGGTGGCCAAACACCCCGGCTTTTTTGTTTTCATGTCACCGTCCGTTCAGTGTATCTCTAGCGTATGAGGAAATCTGACCGTCACGTTTTGGGGAGTTGGGGTTTAGTTCTGGGCGTTTTGTCCGGGAGCCTGGTCTCCACCTCATCGTTTGCGGGGGCGTTGGAAGACTATGTTGCAAAGCCCGACACCAACTATTCATGGACCGTTGCGACCAATCGTTCGCTCGAGGGCTTCACAGCTACCCATCTGAAACTTACCTCGCAGCGGTGGCGGGAAGGAAACTGGACGCATCATCTGCAGGTGGTCCGTCCGGAAAAGGTGCGCAACCCGCAGATCGCGTTCTTGTTCATTACCGGAGACGGCGATGGCCTGAAGACGGTCGACATGTTGAAAGTTCTGGCCGAACGCGCCGGCGCGGTGGCTGCGGTGGTGACACGCGTGCCCAATCAACCGCTGTATGGGGGCAAAAAGGAAGATGCGCTCATCGCCCATACCTTCGATCAATATATCAAGAGTGGAGATGAAACCTGGCCGTTGCTTTTTCCCATGGCCAAAAGCGCGGTCCGCGCAATGGATGCCGTGACCGAGTTCATTCAGCAAAATGGAGGCAGCAAAATCCAGGGATTCGTCGTCGCCGGCGCTTCCAAGCGGGGGTGGACGACCTGGCTCACCGGTGCAGTGGATCCCCGGGTCAAGGGGATCGCTCCCATGGTCATTGACATGCTGAATATGAAAGCCCAGGCCAACTGGGCGGAAAAGGTTTACGGAAAGCAGAGCGAACAAATCCGCGATTACACAGACTTGAATCTGATCGCCCGCATGGATGATCCGCCCATGAAGCAACTGAGGTCGTGGGTCGATCCCTTTGCCTACCGCCAGAAATATAACATGCCCAAGCTCATCCTGATTGGTACGAACGATCCTTATTGGACCGTTGACTCGCTTCGGCACTACTGGCGGGAATTGCCTGGACCGAAACTCATTTATCAGACCCCGAATGCCGGCCACAATCTGGGCGGCGGAAAAGAGGCTACCCAAACCCTGGCTGCATTTTTCGAAATGATCGCGGATGGCAAAGAACTGCCAAAGATGGAATGGGAATTTCACAATGGCAAAAAAGCCGAAGTCGACCTGTTGGTGAGCCAACCCGTGAAAGAAGTGCATTTATGGACCGCTGACTCGTCCGACCGCGATTTTCGAGACGATAAATGGAGCAGCGAAGAAATAAAAATTAAAGGAGGCGGGCGCACTGCCAGCGCCTCGGTCGAGACTCCCTCCGCAGGATATCGTGCCTATCTGGCTGAGGTGGTTCTGACCTCTCCCTCGGGCCATGACTACAAGTTGTCCACCGAGGCTCGAGTCGCACCTGATAATATCAAGCCTTAGGGCCGCGCCTTTCTGCATATGAGGACCAATCGTCGTCGTTTCCTGGCCACGGTCGGAACAGTATGTGGCGGTGTACCTCTCGTCGGGAGGTGTGTTGCCGCAGAGGCACGTGGGGCCGGTGCGCGCAAATCTTCCATGAAGCTGGGAATGGTGACCTACCAACTCGGACAGGATTGGGATATTTCGACGCTTATCAAGAATTGCGAAGCGGCTCACTTCGAAGGCGTGGAACTTCGTACGAGCCACAAACATGGCGTGGAGGTGACCCTGTCATCATCCGACCGTGACGAGGTCCGCCGCAGATTTCAGGATTCGAAAGTCGAATTGATGGGTTTGGGCAGCGCTTTTGACTATCATACGCCAGACCCGCAAAAACTCCGACGCGATATCGATGCTACCAGGGACTACATCAAATTGGCGCACGATGTTGGGGCAAGCGGAGTCAAGGTTCGACCAAATGGGTTGCCCAAAGAGGTGCCGCGCGAGAAAACCTTGGAGCAGATCGGCCGCTCGCTGCGGGAGTTGGGGGAATTTGGCGATTCACAGGGAGTCCAGATTCGTCTTGAGGTGCACGGCGCAGGCACGTCCCTTTTGCCGAATATCAAAACGATCATGGACGTGGCCGCTCATAGAAATGTGGGTGTTTGTTGGAACAGCAATCAATCCGACCTGGAAGGGCAGGGGTGGCAAGCCAACTTCGACCTCGTTAAGGAAAAGATTGTTTCTGTCCATTTGCGGGATATTTACCTGGAGGAGTACCCGTTTCGCAGCCTCTTCCAGGGACTCAACCAGCAGGGATTCCGCGGCTATTGTTTAGCAGAGATTCCGCCCAGCTCGGATCCGATTCGCGTGATGCGTTACTTTCGAGGGTTGTGGCTGGCGTATCAGGATCTTCTATAAGCTTCGTTCCTGGTTTTGCGCCGCGGCAGTGCGCGGGCTGACTCGCCAATAGGCGGGCAGGTCCTTCTTGGTGTCTGCCAGGATTTCCAGAAGGGCTCGCCGGGATTCTTGTGACAACCGATGGTAGTCTTTCGAAGTTTCCCGTCCGGAGAGAACTTCCCATAAACGCGCATAGATACGTTCCCGGATCGCCCCGGGAAGCGATGCAAATGCCTCGGAATAGATTAAGTAGCTGCAAGGGTACTTGAAGAGTCGCGTGCTCAAATCAAATTGTCGAAGGGAGCGGCCACGATGATCGAACGGTCCACGGCTGGCGAACTCGAGGGCAAACGTTGAAGTGCCAAGGGCTGGTCCTGATAAAGGAGCCTCTTCCACGAAGAGCAGGTACTTCACAAAAGCATCCACCACACTCGTAAGATACTTCACGTGTCCATATTGCTGGAGCGCCAGCGTGCTCTCAAAGCGCATGCGAGTGATGAAATTATGCATGTGCGTTTGGTGCTCGAGGACCATCAGGGCGACCAGGTCGCTATCCGGAGCCATATATCGGCTGGTGTCGAAAAGTGAGTTTAAGTTCGTTAAGTTCTGCGTGGCGTTCGCCTGATTTTTCTCAGCGCCCGGGGATGTAAACAGGTTTCCCCGATGTTTTTGGTTCAGGGTCCCTGTGACATACCAGCCTCCCCACCGCTCTTCCATCGGGGTGCGATGGTTGACCTGCGAGATGCCGGTGCTCAACTCAACAACGCCATCCTCGTCAGTCAGGAACGATCGAACCAGGTGCCCTGGCACTCCCATGGTTTTCGCCGAAGCGTGGCACTCCAGGCATTGATCATTGCGAGTGAGGCGGGCCGCAGCCGAAGTTCGTTGTTCCACCGTGTAGAAGACACCACCCAGCCGTGCATCGGCTTCCGAAACTTCAATCAAGGGCGACCCTGGAATGAATCCAACATAAACGTCGTCGTTGAAGAAGAGAGCACGGGGTGTTTTCGGAGAAATGCGTTCCCGCTGAAAGGAGGTTTTGGAGAAAACCAGCATCTGAGAGGAAATCGGAACTTTCAGCGCTGCGAGAATTGCGGGCAGGTAGCCGTGTTCCGCGTCATTCGTTAGCTGGACTTTCCCTGTTTGGAGCAATTGTTGAAGGCGCGCCGCCGGGCCTTGCGATGTGGTGCGGCTGTAGGCGATCGTGTCTTCATCAAAAGCAACCATGTGAGTTGCGCCCTGGAAATCGGCCAGGCAGGGAAGGGCCTGGCCCGTCATCACCAATAAAATAAACGATCGCAGCAGCATCTTTGAGAAGGGTAGAATAATACGGAACTGCAGACTTCGCCAATTTTGCTTTTTTATCAACCGAAACGGCCGCCCCGGTCCCCCGCCGTACAAAACAAAAAGATGCCGGGCTTGCGATTTCCCGCAAGCCCGGCACGTGAGAGTTTAACCTAACCTTTTCTTAGTAAGCGGGCTTGGACCAGTCGTTGCCGCGCGCGCTGTCCCAAACGCTTGCCTTGGGTTCAGCTCGTTCGCTGAAGCGGGTCTTCAGGAACTCGCGACCGCTGGTGGTCTCATGGAAGTCATCCGTTTCCACAATGGTGGGCGTGATGAAGATAAGCAGGTTTTGCTTGTTACGATTCTTGCCCTCGGAACGGAACGCCCAGCCCAGCACGGGAATATCGCCAAGGATCGGGACTTTCGTGAACTGTTTGGAGCTGGTGTCATTCAACATCCCGCCCATCACCAGGGTATTGCCACTGGGGATCATGACGTGAGTTTGAATGCGGCGGATCGCGTAGACGTTGGCCGAGTTATCCGTGCCAAAGATGGTTTGATGTTCCACTGAATCAATATTGGAAACTTCGGGAACGACCTGCATGGAGATGTTCTTGTCCGCTGCGATGCGAGGCGTCACTTTCAGGATCGTGCCAAGGTTCGTGTATTGGATCGAGGAACCAGCAGGACTGTTCGCCGACCCAGGCGTGATCTGGAAGATCGGAAACGCGCGGGTGACTTCCAACAGAGCCGTTTGATTGTCGAGCGTGACTGCTCGCGGAGTAGCGACCACCTGTGAATCGGAGTCCTTGTTCAGGAAGGAGAGCACTGCGCTCACCCCATCCGCGTTCAGGAAGCCGATCGGCGGGTAGAAACCGCTGGCCGTATTAACCGCGACTTTCGGACCGGCCGTGAATTCGCGACCGAAGATCGGCGGGGTCGTCAGGGTCGCAGGCAATGCATCCTTGGTATTGTTTCCAAACAGGATGTGTTGCGCTTCCAGAGTGCCAGACCAGTCGATGCCCTTGAGCGCCTTGGGGTTGATGGCGGTCTCGATCAGCTTGGACTCAATGAGCACCTGGCGGGTAGCCGTATCAAGTTTCGCCACCAGCGTATTCACGTTATCCAGCTCTTTTTCAGTAGTGGTAACGATGAGTTGGCTCGTGCGCGGATCGGCGACGACAGAACTCCGCGGCGATAGGGTCGCCTTGATGAGGGATACCATATTCGTCGGGTCGCTGTAGCGGATCTGGATGATGCGCGACACCAGCGGATCTTCCGCTTTGGGATCGCGAATCGTGATGCGCGCGATCTTCGACTTCTGGTCCTTGATCAGCATCAAATTGTAGTTATCGAGCACCGCGGTCAGTGCTTCCTGTGCGGTGACGTTCTCGAAACGAATGCTCACATTCGGCTGGTTCGTGGCCCGGCCATCGGCACCAGAGGTTAGCCGGGGGTCGAACTGAAAGTTCAGATTCGATTGGCGAGCCAGGTTCCGAATAGCATCCGTGAGCGGCACATCTTCAATCACGATGAGCGGCACTACTTCAGGCGCTCCCTCCGCGCCGGCAGCCTGGGCCGGCTGGGCGGACGTGGTGCTCGCATCTGCCGTGGGCGTCGGTTGTGGCGCGCCGTCGGTCGGCGGTGCGGTCGGTGCTCCCTTGTCTGCCGGGGTGGTGCTGTCGGCTGGCTTGGCGTCTGCCGGCTTTACATCACCAGGAACGGGCTCCACCGGCTTCGAGTCGGCCGGTTTGGCATCTGCGGGCTTGGTGTCCGCAGGCGCTGCGTCGGCCGGCTTGGGATCCGTGGGCTTGGTGTCTGCCGGACTTTGATCCGCGGGTTTTGCATCCGCAGGTTTCTGTTCGGCGGGCGCCGGCTGAGCCGGATTGGTTTCCTGGGCATAGCTGATCAAACCGAAGGTCGTCAGGCCCAGAATCATGAGGGTTAGTTTTATTTTCATAGGAGTCACGGTTAGGCGGTTACGGAAAGCATGTGGATTACAATTTAGGTCCAAGCAAAAGTTTTTGGGTTTGGCCGTTGATCGATACAGTCACACCGTCATCGCGCACCTCGACGCAGCGAACGCGAACTATCTGGTTCCCCAGCCGAAGATCAGATTCCTCGCCTACTTCAAAAGTCTTATTATTGATAATGGCAAGCCGGTGATTCTTCGGACCCGAAATTCCTTTTAACGTCAATTGCGGCACCGCGGGGGGACCTTCGACGACCGTCGGTGTCTTCGCCGCGCCGCGTCGAGTCGAGGTCGGAAAAAATGGGTCCTTGCCCATACCGGGCGTATTAATGAAAACCGATTTGGCGAACCGATGCTCTGTAATGGGCGGCGTTATGGGTGGCGCAGGTGCCGGTTGCGCCGCCGGTCCCCCGGTGACGTTGCCCACCACGATCCCGAAGGCGCAGACGACCGAGAGGCGAGTTATATCTCGCCAGCTTAAGGCCGGTCTCTTTGCGTGAGAGTTGGTGGTTGGAGTTTGCATGGCCGGCTCAGTGAACATTTGGGTTGATCAACGTGACAAGTTCCAGGCGGAAGGCCAGTTTCTCGACGTCAGAGGTGGCGTTAGCGGCACTGCCACTGGCAGGCTCCATATCCAGGTTCTGGACCCGCGCATAAGGAAACTTGTTTTCGAAATCGGCCAGGAACTGTCCCAGGTCATGGTAGTAAGCGGTTCCGCGCAGATTGAAGACCGCAGCTTTGTAGGGAAACTTCGGAAAAATGCCGACATCGGTCGTGACTTCACGGCTGAACTGAGGGATGTCCACACGGCGTTCAGCCCCAAAACGTCCGACGGTTTGGATGACCCAGGCGTACATGTCCCCGGAAGCCATTCCTTCTTCAATGGAAGTCAGGGTTTTGTTTTCCAGTTCGAGGTTCTTTTTAAGCTCCGCCGTAACCGCCACGAGGCGTTCGGCGCTGGTCACTTTCGCTTTTTCCTCAGCGATCTTCTTGGAAAGAGCGTCCACTGTGCTCTGTTGGGACCTCACCAGCATGTAGTAGATGGCACCCACCGCTACCAGGGTCAGAGCCCCGGTCAAAATGAGCCGATCTCGCTTTTCTTTTGGGAGGTTTTTCATGCTTCCGGTGTTATCTCACTTTTTCGGGAAAGAGGCATTGCAACGAGAATTTTACGAACGGGTTGCGACCACCCCCATCGACCTGGGGAGGCGAAAAACTGAGCAGGCTCACACCATTGGTCTTGTGCAAGGTGCTCTGAAAGTATGGCTCGTTGGCAATACCCGCCTTGAAACTGTTGATCTTGGAGCCAGGCTGCGCGCTCGCATCCACGGCTTCGATCGTCAGGCTGATTCTTTCCGTCGATGAAGCGGCTTTGGCCAGACGCCCTTTCACCTCGTCGTTCAAAGTATAACTCTGTTCGGTTTTTAACCGGGTGACATGGACGTCCTCCAGGCCGTTGAGCGTTTGTTGCAACGCATTGAGAGTGGTGCCCCAAAGAAAACGATTGGTGGTCATTTGCTGGAGGGCTCCTAATTTCTCTTCCGCGTCGAGAACCTTGCGTTTCGTGTCGACGGCCATCTGGTAATTCTTTTCCAGGCGCTTCCACGTCACATCGAGATTGTTCAGCTCACTTTTGGCTGACATGATCTTGAATTGAATAGTGCTGCTCCAGACGAGCACCGAGATGATGATGAGTGCGCCAGCCAAAATCGCCCGCTTCACCGGATCTTTCCGGCGCATTTCTTCGACGGCCTGGGCTTCAGCTAAAAGGTTAATTCGTAGCGGCATAATCAGAGAGCGGAAAGACCTGCCCCGATGGCCACGCTGAGTTGGGGAGCAACCTGTTCAATCTCCCCCAGTTTTTCGGGACCCAGGGCCATTTCCATGAATCCAGCGGGATTCCACGATTTGCATGGAACCATCAGTTCGTTCTGCAAGGTTTGAACCACGAATTCGCTGCGGGCGGAACCACCCGAAATGAAAACCGAACCAACCGTCCGGTCGTTTTGGTTTTCGAAGAAATCGAGCGAAGCGCGAAGTTCGCGCCCAAGTGGATGAAGAGCAGCTTCCAGGTGCGGTTGCACTTCGGCAGGCATTCCCACTTTGATGTTCTCCGCTTCGACGTAGGTAACGTTGATCCCTTCGGCCAGGGCGCCGGTCAGTTTGTCCCCTCCGATGGCTACGACGCGACTCAGCATCAACTCGCCCCCGTCCAAAATGACAATGGTCGAGTTTTTGAAACCGATTTCGACCAGGGCGACCACTTCCTTGCAAAAGGGTTCGGGCTCCGCCATCTCAAAGGCATTCACCGGTCCGACAAAGGCCGGGACGATCTGATCGGGCAATAGCCCTGCGAGCTTGATCGCATTCTGAAATTCTTCGATGATCTGCCGTTTGGCTCCCCCCAGCGCTACTTTTTGCTTTTGGGGTCCGACTTTAGGAGCGTCTTTGCGGCTCGGATCGTTTGCTTTGGCGTCCTGCTTTCGTTGCAGGATGTAACAGCAATCAAAAACGTAGTCCGGCAAATCCTGTTGCAGATAACTCTTGGAATTGAACTTCAGCATCTGCCGCATGTCTGCCACCGGCATCATGGGAAGTTCCACGTGGCGAAAAAGGGAATCGTTGACACCGATAGCGAGACTAATCTGTCGATTGCGAGTGGTTCCAAGTGCTTTGGCTGTGTCCTTGATATGATTTCCCAGCAGCTCGACACTCAAACTTTGATCGGGAGACGGCGCATCGATCAGCACGTAATTCACCAGGCTGATTTTTTCGCCGCGACGTTGCAGGTGAACCGCCTTGGTCGTGCGCGCACCCAGGTCAACGGCAATGACCTGATCGCGGCGCTTCGCCTTGCTGCTCACAAATGGCAAACCCATAACGAGCGGCTGTTCAGCAGGAGAGGTGCCAAGGGTGCCCTTATGGCACAGCCCCATCGGGTTACGTAGTTTGAAGCTGAAATCCGAGGCGGATTGGCCTGCAAATGATTCAGGCCGGGCCAAACGCTCGCCTCGGCGCCTTCAACAGGCAGACCATCAGAGAGTTAAATTGCCGGGTAACGAATTGCCGACGTGCAAAAAAGTCCTATTCAGGCTCCAAACCACCGCTGATGGGGCTTCGAGGCAGGACAGTTTTTCCATGAACAAGACAATCGAGAAGGACAGTCCGGGTTCTACCAGGCCACCTCGAAGGCAAAGCCCTTTAAATACTCCGTTTCTGGAATGGTTGGAATAATGGGATGGTCTGGCGCCTGACTATAGATTTGGGTGCGTCGCAGAACGCGCCGCGCATCGAACGCTGCGTCCAGAATTACACCGTGGAACGTATCGGCGTCCACATGATGAGAACAACAGAACGTGGCCAGGGTTCCCCCAGGCCGCAGAAGCTTCAGCGCCCGCAAATGAATCTCCTTGTAGCCACGGAGAGCGTCGGACACGGACGCCCGGTTTCGTGTGAAGGATGGAGGATCCAGGATAATCAGGTCGAACCGCGGGATCACTTTCTCGTGGGGAGCGACCGTTGTTTGGGATTTCAACCAATCAAAAACATTGGCGGCTTCAAAAGAACAGACGGCGGAGAGTCCATTCGCTTTGGCATTTTCCAGAGCGGCTCGCACCGCGGCTTCGCTCTGGTCAATCCCGTGGACCTGAAGGGCGCCGCCATGGGCGGCGTGCAAAGCAAATCCACCCAGGAAGCTGAAGCAATCGAGCACACGACCGCCTCGGGCGAGATTTCCCACGCTCTGATAGTTTTTTTGTTGATCGAGGTAGAGGCCAGTCTTATGACCCTGAAGGAGGTTGGTCCGAAACAACAATCCATTGAGTTTGACCTCGACCTCCCCGTCGATCGTTCCGTACAGCACGGAACTCGAGTCAGAGAGGCCCTCGAACTTTCTCGAGGTCATTTCGTTTCTTTCCACGATGGCGCGCGGTGCCAGCACGCTGCGCAATGCAGACGTGATCTGCTCCTTGCGGTGATCCATCCCGAGGGCGGAAGTTTGCACGACCAATACATCTTCGTACTTATCACAAATCAACCCGCTTAATTGGTCGCTTTCTGCATTTACGACCCGGAAAGATGTTGCCCCAGGCATTTGCTTCAGGCGAAGGGCCAGGGCTTCACGAATCCGTTGCTCAAAAAAGGCAACGTCCACATTCACACGGTCCCGCGAAAGCAGTCGGACCTGGATTTTCGATTTGGAATTGAAGAACCCGGTCCCCAGAAATCGCTGACGATGGTCTTTGACCTGTACGAGTGATCCGTCAACGGGAGGTGCAGTGAGACGCAATATCGAGCCGGCGTAGACCCAGGGATGCCCGGCGAGGATGCGTTCGGCTTCGCCCGGTTTTATGATGACAGTTGGCAGCGTTTCCATATTTTTTGTAAACAGTAAGGACCCCCCACAGCTTTGACCGAAAACGGAGCTGTTGCAAACGGAGACCAGGGAGAAATGCCGCGCGGGCCGCTATTTGGCAAGAGCCACGAGGTAGCGCTGCATCCGGCCGGCTTCTTCAACCATTTCCAGGTGGGAGCAGGTTTGGTGAATGTTCGCGCACATCCTTAAGAGCATCCGCCTCGAGGACACCGGCGCAAGATAGCCCTCCTGCAGGCTATGGCTGGTCTTGATCAAATGCTTGATGCAATCGGCTTTGGTCCAGAATTGACCTCCTTTGAAAACATCAATGTAGAACTCTTTGGTGCTGGATTGAAACCGGCAGATGAAGTGACCGGGCAGGCCAATCCCGGCGACGGGAAGCCGCAGCCGGCGTGCGATAAAGAGATAGAGGCTGCAAAGCGTGATAGGATTCCCCGTGCGCTGGTCAACGACTCGGTTTAAATAGCAGTTTTCCGGATTCTCGTTGTAATGATCGTTTCCGTGGAAGCCGAGTTCTTCAAAAAAGAAAGTATTGACCTCACCAAGAATCTGCTCCGGTGTTCCCGCCAGGTCGAGGCGCTCTCTTACTTCAGCGGCCCAGGCGTCAAAAAGCGCCTGATAGGCCAGGACGTTCACGTCCGGATATTGCGTCTGCGCCAGCAACCCGGTCGCCCCCTCCAGATCGAATTCTTCCCCATTGTTTAGACAAAACGCGAGAAACCGCTCGTCGGTGTTGTGCCGGGCAAAATGATGGACCAGTTCAAGTGACCGCCGTCGCATCACCGGGTCGCTACTCAGGAGATGGGGCCGTAACCAGGCGACCGCTGTTTGGCCGTAGACGAGAATCCTTTCTCGCACCATCCGATAAATAGAAGGATCCTCATCCGCCAAAAGACTGATCAACGCCGAGCGCTGGCTCTCGGATAGAACGGTCGGGGAAGCATTTGCAAGAGCCTGCATATCCTTGAGACATCCCGACTCGGGTGAAAATTCGATGTTCATTGAAGATGTTGAGATCTCGCCAAAGGATGCCGTCGCCTTCCTCTCAGACTGGCCTCAATCCCCGTCCGATGGCCGATCGTTCTTAATCTCTTCGATGGTTCGTTCAAGTAAATCGCGCTGTTCCGCCTGGATGCGCCGCCGTACCGCCCTCACATCCAGCAGGGCAAAGATAATTGCCGAACACGTAAATGCGAAGCAGAGCAACCAATAGAAGAGAAATAAGATTCCCCGGAGATAGGGCTTAAGGACTGTTTCGCCCCAAACCAGCATGCCAAAAGCCATGGCGAGGCAGAATGCCCCCAGCCAGCGCCGCATCGCATCGGCAGAGTCGGCCATATCTGAAGATTACCAAAAAAATCCCCTCAACCCAAGCACAAAATGGCCCTAACCGGTTGATACTGCTCGCCGTAATTTCGATATTTCGCAATTGCCGACAAACCTTGCGGGATGCAGTGTCTGGCTGGCGGACGCTTTTATGCACATTACCAACCAACTAGCCCTTTTCCTGGATAATCGCCCAGGGACACTGGCACGGGTCTGCGATGCGCTCAGCCGGGCCAGGATCAATATATATGCTGTTACCACGAGTGACACCGTCGATCACAGCGTCATTCGAATGATCGTGAGCGATCCACGCAAGGCCCTCTTGCTGTTCGAAGAACACGGAACCCTGGTCGTTGAATCCGAGGTCCTCATGATTGAAGGTGACAATAAACCGGGCTCTTTGGCGCGAATTGCGCAAAAACTGGCCGACGCGAATGTCAACATAGAATATTGTTATTGCGCGACTCCGCCCGATGCTCGCAAAGGTCTGCTGATTTTGCGCACTTCGAACGCGAAGAAAGCCCTCAAAGTTCTAAATACCTGAGTTACGGTGGCGGTTCCCGAAGCACTTCTCTCTGAACGCTGGATCTCCACATCCGCTTGTCTATGAGATCAACACGCGCTGTTGGCTGAGCGCCCTCTCAGATGCGGCTGGCCGCGCACTGACGCTCGGTGAGGTTCCGGCTGGGCAATTCGAGTTTTGGCGTCAGATGGGGTTTTCCCACATTTGGTTGATGGGGGTCTGGCGGACAGGACCCCGGGGACGCCAGCACAGCCTCCAGCTTTCCGAATTGCGAGCGGGCCCTTTGCCCTGCCTGGAGGAAGATATTGCGGGCTCCCCTTACGCGATCGCGGCGTACGAGATTTCACCCTCTTTGGGCGGTCTATCGGCTTTGGAGAAGTTCCGGACACGACTGCACGAGGCTGGTCTCAAACTGCTTCTGGACTTTGTCCCAAACCACCTGGGTCTGGATCACCCCTGGATTGATCAAAGGCCGGAGCTGTTTGTTCGGAGTGCTCAGCGTCGGCCAGGCACCTTTCAGTCATCTTCCGGAGATCACTGGTTCGCGCATGGCAAGGACCCTTATCTCGGTTCGTGGATAGACACCGTCCAGCTGGATTATCGAAGTCCCGCGACACGGGATGCAATGAAACAGCAGTTGCTTGCGATTGCACCCTGGTGTGACGGCGTCAGGTGCGACATGGCGATGTTGCTGTTGAACCAAGTCTTTGCCCGCACCTGGCTCGACTTTCCATCTTCAGCGGAATCTTTTTCTTCGGAGTTCTGGGCCGATGCGATTTCCGCCGTTCGCGTCCAATTTCCTGAGTTTCTTTTTGTGGCTGAAGTCTACTGGTCCCTGGAAACGCGCTTGCAGGAACTTGGCTTCGATTTTACCTACGACAAACGGCTCTACGATCTCCTGGTATCTCGCCATGCAGCGGGTGTTCAAACGCATCTGGTGGATCATTCGCCCGATTTCATCCAACGTGGAGTTCATTTTCTGGAAAATCACGATGAGCCGCGAGTCGCTTTCCTGCTTTCCCCGGCCGAACACCAGGCGGCTTCTCTTGTCGCCATAGGCCTCCCCGGAATGTGCTTGCTGCACGAAGGCCAGTTGACCGGCGCCCGGCATCAGTTGAACGTTCATTTGGGGAGGCGGGTCCCGGAACCTGAACAGGTCGAAATCACGCACTGGTATCTAAAACTCCTCCAAGCTGCCGGAAATCGAATCTTGCGGCACGGGGGCGGCGAGGTGTTGCCGACCTGCGCGGCTTGGCCGGAAAATCCGACCGCGGTGAATTTCGTAGTCATCCAATGGGCAGAAGCGCTCCCCTCCTTTCAGTTGGTGGTGGTGAATCTCGCACCGCACCGGAGCCAATGCCGCGTGATATTAAAGGTTCGGGGACTGCACGAGGCCAAGTGGCTTTTTCAGGATTTCCTTGGATCCGAACAGTTCGAGCGAGGCGGAGCTGAACTCCAGGAAAAGGGACTGTACCTCGATTTGCCCGCGCACGGGACGCAGATCTTTACGTGCCGTCCAGTGAAGGATCGCTGAAACAAGCTCCCGCGGTGTCGGACTTGAGCCGGGTTGAAGGAGGAAGCTTAAAATCGTCGGCGTGATAGGAGCTTCTCACCATGGGACCGCTCGCAACGTGTAAGAATCCCATTCCTCGCGCAAGTTCACCGTAGTGTTCGAACCGCGGCGGCGGAACAAACTCAACCACAGGAAGGTGGCGGAGGGTTGGCTGCAAATACTGGCCTAAAGTCAGCAGATCACAGTTGGCCTGTCGCAGGTCTCTCATAGCGGTCATGAGTTCTTCTTCCTGTTCCCCCAGGCCGAGCATCAGTCCGGATTTTGTGTGGATTGAATTGCCGCACCTGGCTTTCACTTTGGCCAAAACATTCAGCGATCGATCGTAGGTCGCACGTGAGCGTACCCGCGGTGTCAGCCGGCGGACCGTTTCCAAATTGTGGTTGAAGATATGAGGCTCGGCCGCGAGGACCGTTTCCAGCGAAGAGTCGCGGTCCAGAAAGTCCGGTACCAATACTTCGATTACGATTCCGGGGTTGGCTTCACGGACGGCTTCAATCGTCCGTTGAAAGTGTTTTGAACCGCCATCGTCCAGGTCGTCCCGCGCTACCGCCGTGATTACGACGTGTCGAAGCCCGAGTCGGCGTGTGGCTTCAGCGACACGTTCTGGCTCATCTGCCTCGAGCGCATACGGCTTGGCGGTCGTCACCGCGCAAAAGGAGCATGACCGTGTGCAGCGATCGCCCGCAATCATGAAGGTTGCCGTTCCCTTGCTCCAACACTCCCAATGATTGGGGCATTTCGCGCTTTCACAGACCGTGTGGAGACGGAGATCACCCAGCAGGTTGCGCGTTTCGGCAAACGCCGCGCTGGTGGGCAGCCGGAGTTTCAGCCATTCCGGGATCCGTGGGCGAGTGCCCGCCGGTGGCGCACTTATTTCATCGGGTCGAATCATGCGGGAGTCATGGCGTTTCTAATTCGCGGATCTGCGGGCTTCGATTTGCTTCCAGAAACGCTCCAGTTGCTCGGTATCAAAATCCGCCAGCACTTCGCCGTCAACCTCGATCACCGGGGCCAGCGTTTGGTCGGAAAGCTCGAACATCTCCTGCCGCGCTGCGGGATCGGAAATGACATCGAGGGTCTCGTACTTAATGTCACGGGCATCCAGCCACTCCATCGCTTCGTGGCACCAGCCGCAATACGGTTTGATAAACAATCGAATCTTTTCAGCGCTCATTACTTATTCCCCGGAATCTACCTCAGTCACGCCGCCTTTTCGAGTCGTTCCAGCTCCTTTTACTCGGTCAGAAACGTGTCCGAATGCTCGTAGCACGGTGCGCAACAACAAAGCAAGACCAGCGGCTCATTACCTGTATTCCAAAGTTTGTGCTTTTTCCCGGGCGGAATGGCGATGGCGTCTCCGGTTTTGACCTCTGCCAATTCGCCCTCAATTCGCATCCGACCCTGGCCGCGGGTAATGAAATAGATTTCTTCGGCCTTCGCGTGATAATGCTCCTGCGTGCTGCTGCCCACCGGCAATCTTGCTTCCGCCAGGCTCTGATTGCGAATCGCCGAGTTCCGATATGCGAGCAATTCCCGGATTTCCGAACCGTCTTTCGTGATAAACGGCGGCGCATCGTTAACCTGTTTGATCTCCATCTTAGACTCCGGATGTTGCCTGACGGGAAACGCCCTTAAAAGACGAAAACCAACCTTTTCACTCCGGTGGCGATTTGCCATTTGAATTTTGAAACGCCAGTTGCCACGCTTGCCGCCCACAATGTCCAACTCGCATCATCTAAAAACAGGTCCGGGACGTCTCGTATCAAATTCATGAGCCCGTTCCGCAAATTTTGGAATCGCGGGTGGGGCTACCTTTGGCGTCGCTATACCCCTTTCGAAGCTTTTCTGCCCGAAGTCGACGAGGCCGACCTCCAATTGATGAGTGAAGTGCGGCCCTTCACCATGACGTCGCCGGAACGGATGTACGCCCTGCTCAACGCCGTGCGCTACGTGGTGTCAAATCGCCTTGCCGGTGATATCACCGAATGTGGAGTCTGGCGCGGGGGAAGCATGATGCTGATTGCTAAAGCGCTCCTCCAGTTAAAGGATACCGAGCGTCATCTCTACCTTTACGACACGTTCGCGGGCATGACGAAGCCTTCTGCCAAAGACAGCACCCGCTTCGAAAAGCGGACTCCGGAGGAATCCTATACCGCCAGTAAGAAGGAGGGCGATGAAGTAGTCCACTGGTCATACGCGTCCTTGCAGGAGGTTCAGGCGAATCTATCGTCGACCGGGTATGATCGATCAAAACTTCACTTCATAAAAGGTCCGGTCGAACAAACGATCCCGGAAACCATCCCCGAAAAAATCGCCTTGCTGCGGCTCGACACAGATTTCTACGAATCCAGCAAACATGAAATGGAGCACCTTTTCCCGCGCCTGATCCCAGGAGGCGTCCTGATCCTGGATGATTTTGGGCATTGGGAAGGCCAGCGAATCGCGGTCGAAGAATATATCAAGCAGTATAATCTGAAGTTGCTCCTGAACCGGATCGATTACAGCGGCCGAATCGCTGTGAAAACCTAACTTTCGTCTCGGCCCTTCCACCGACGAGACGGGTTCAATCTCTCTCTGCTACCCTTCAGCCAGGCTTGGGCTCGCTTTTTGCAGCGACCTTGCGGTAGACCAGGAATGAGGGCTCACCGAAATCGTAGCGCACATACTCGTGGGTCTGCAGCCCGAGATCGACCCATTCCAGGTCCGAATATCGTTTCGCAATATACTCGCGCCATTCGCGATTGGACATGCGTGTCTGATGGAGTTCGATTCCGTCCTGGATGCTTGGACCGGATGCCGTGGAGGCGATGAAATATCCTCCTTCCGCCAGGTTGGACCGGATATTCTCGAATAACTGCCCCAAATCATTGGGATGGATGTGCTCGACCACTTCCCACGCCGTGAGCAAATCGAATTTGAGGTCTTGCTGGTCCAACTTCAAGTGGAACGGTTTTGTGATGTCACAAGTGAAGAGGTTTTTGCCGGCCATCTCACGCCAATGAGCCCTTTTGTGTTTGAGCGAATAATCGGATCCTTCGAGCCCTACGGCCCGCCAGCCCAGATCGCTGAAATCTTTGACCAACTGCCCCCCGGAACATCCCAGGTCGAGAAAGGCGGGTGCATTTTGAATTCCGCCTCTTCTCACGATCCGGTCCAAAAGCAGCACGAAGCGTCGATTCGTACTGTTGTTGTACATCGTGCCGTAGGGAGCGAGATGATCCGGTGAGGCGAAGGCCACCGGATGATGGGTAACCAGTTTTACGGCCCCGGCGGCCGGGAGTGGAGCTTTTCGGCGGACGCCGGGAGCGACCAGCGGGAATATCAACCAGTATACTTTGTTGTGGATGCGTGCGTGGAGGCTTCGAAAAACCCTCTTAATTTCACCCCGCGCCAGCAGTCGCAGCGCGAGAGCCGCATTTTGGAAAAAATACTTGAGCCAAAAGGCTGCTGCGGAACTGCGTAGAGAGGGCTCCGGGACGGCTGGTTGCGCTGGCCGCGTAGACGCTTCGATTTCGCTCTGATGATTCATCAGCAATCGTTTATTTCTCTCGTCTTGGGCCGATTTTCAAGGCGCACAACATACTCGAACGCGACTATTGTTCAACCTGCTTTTGCTCCTCCTGGCATTCGGCCCGGCTTTAATGAGATTGACCCCACCAGCCGGGTTTCTATCGTTGTTCCATGGATCACGCACCTGGATTTCTAAAGCTGGTGAATGAGGCTCGCCCCAGGGTTCGGGAGATCACGGTCCAGGAAGCCAAAGCGCGACTCCTCGAAAATCCCCGGGCGGTCCTGGTCGATGTTCGAGAAGATTCGGAATGGCAGAATGGACATGCCGTGCAGGCCGTTCATTTGGGCAAGGGCGTGCTGGAACGGGATATCGAAAAAGCGATTCCTGACCCGAACGTTGAAATCATCATGTATTGCGGCGGCGGTTTTCGCTCAGTCTTAACCGCCGAAGTTGCCCAGCGCATGGGTTATCGAAATGTGTTCTCCATGATGGGGGGCTACAAGGCGCTGGTTAAAGAACAATGGCCCATGGCCAAATAAGCATTAAATCATTTATGTCCGCAGACGCACGCCTCGCAGAACTTAAAATCGAACTTCCGCCGGCCCCGAAACCGGTGGCTGTCTACAAGCCATTGGTCATTGCTGGGAATCTGGCCTACGTCTCCGGTCACGGCCCCTTAAGAAATGACAAGACCTTGATCACAGGGCGCGTCGGGGCGGACCTCGATTTGGCTGCCGGCAAGGCTGCGGCGCGGCAGGTCGGCCTCGCCATTCTCGCGACGTTGCGAGCGCATTTAGGAAGCCTGGATAGGGTTGTCCGGGTCATCAAAGTTCTCGGGATGGTCAATTGCACTGCTGATTTCCGTGACCATCCTTCCGTGATCAATGGATGCAGCGAGCTTTTCGCCGAGGTTTTCGGAAACGAAAATGGCATTGGCTCCCGCAGCGCCGTTGGGATGGGCTCGCTGCCCGGAAATATCGCCGTTGAAATCGAAGCGATTTTTGAGGTGACTGCCTCATGAATCGAGTTGCGGGAATCAGGGTTTGACCGAGCTGAGGTTGATGCAAAAACCGTGGTATCACGTCTCCAATGTGGCGGAAGTTTCTTCGCCGGCCCTTCTCATTTATCCCGATCGGGCGAAGGAGAACGTTCGCCACATGATCTCCATCCTGAAGGGGGATGTTTCTCGTCTTCGCCCGCACGTGAAAACCCACAAGTTGACACCGTTGGTGTCTGACCAAATTGCGGAGGGAATTACCAAATTCAAGTGCGCGACGATTGCCGAGGGCGAGATGCTGGCTACTGCCGGAGCCGCCGAGGTGCTCCTGGCCTATCAACCGGTTGGTCCCAACATTGGGCGTTTGATCGAACTGATCCGCAAATATCCCGGGACTTCTTTTTCCGCCGTGGTCGATGACGAAGGAGTCGCATTGGAACTTTCAATCGCTCTATCAGCCGCCAATTTATCCCTCGCCCTGTTTGTCGACGTCGATGTCGGTATGGGCCGGACCGGAATATCACCCGACATCGGAGCCATTAGCCTGTATCGCCTCATCGCAAACGCGCCGGGACTGCAAGCCGCCGGGTTGCATGCCTACGATGGCCATATCAATGATCCCGATCCGCCTGCTCGAGCCGTCCGGTCCAATGGCGCATTCGATCAGGTGACCGTCCTCCGCGATCAACTGCACGCCCAGGGTCTGCCTGTCCCGCGAATTGTCGCCGGCGGAACTCCCACTTTTCCCATGCACGCACTGCGCGGTCGAGATGTGGAATGCAGTCCCGGAACCTGTGTGTTGTGGGACTTCGGTTACTCGTCGAAATTCCACGATTTACCCTTTCTCCACGCCGCACTGGTTTTGACCAGGGTTGTCAGCCGACGTGGCCACAACCGGCTTTGTCTCGATCTCGGCCATAAAGCGATTGCGTCAGAGAACCCTCACCCCAGGGTGCAACTATTGGAGATTCCGGACGCAAAGTTCATTACGCACAGCGAGGAGCATCTCGTTGTGGAAACGCCCATGGCTGATCAATTCCCCATCGGTTCTACCCTCTTCGGTGTGCCCTGGCATGTCTGTCCCACGGTCGCCCTCTACTCCTCAGCCTTGGCGGTACGAGATAGCCGCGCGACTGAACAATGGGAGATAACGGCGCGAGCTCGGAAACTAAGCATCTGATGAGATTTGGCACATCGCCACTCATTCTCCTGGGTCATTCGAACTCGGTCTTGCTCGGCTCGATCCTGCTCGCGGTAATTTTGCTGATCTTGCTGGTGGCAGTCTGGAAAGTTCACGCTTTTCTAGCGCTCACCATCGCTTCTTTAACCATGGGAATCCTTAGCGGCATGAAGCCGTTGGATGTCGCCAGGAGTTTCCAGGAAGGAGTCGGCGCCGTGCTGGCGTCAATCGCGGTGGTGGTTGGGCTGGGAACGATCCTTGGGAAATTGCTGGCAGAATCTCGCGGAGCCGATGCCATCGTGGAAACATTGCGCCGTTGGCTCGGTGATCGACACGCTCACTGGACTTTGTTCGTCGTAGGTTTGCTGGTCGGAATCCCGGCATTTTTCGGAGTCGGATTCGTTCTCCTCGTCCCCATTCTGTTCCTGACGGTAAAACGAACCGGCCGTCCCCTGCTGGTGCTGGCCCTTCCGTTATTGGCTGCCCTGTCGTCGATGCATGGTTTGGTCCCTCCACATCCCGGCCCGATTGCGGTTATCGACGAACTGAAAGCCGATATCGGCAGAACGCTTTTGTACTCCCTGATCATTGGAATTCCCACAGCGGTGGTGGCTGGTCCTGTCCTGGCTTCTTTGATCGCGAAGCGGGTCAACGTTACGCTGTCGGGTGGCATTGCCTCGCAACTCACCGGCTCCTCTGCGGCAACGCCGCCCTCTTTTGCCTCCTCTTTGCTGACTCTGTTATTGCCAGTGGTATTGATGCTCTTTTCGACCGTGGCGCAGTTAATCTTTGCCCCAGGCAGCAGGATCGCCGGCGTGGCCCAATTCCTCGGGCACCCCACGATTGCGTTGCTCATAGCCGTGCTGGTGGCGCTCTATACCTTCGGCTTCGCTCGCGGTTTCAGTCGCGATCAGTTGCTGAAGTTTGCCAATGATTGCCTCGGACCAGTGGCCACGATTCTATTGGTGGTCGGGGCGGGAGGTGGATTCAACCGAGTGATCAATGACAGCGGTGCAGGAAATGCCATCGTGCAAAGCGTGGGTGGCTGGAAGCTTTCACCGTTAATTCTGGGCTGGCTGGTGGCAGCGCTGATCCGAATTGCAACTGGATCTGCCACGGTCGCCATCAAAATGGCGGGAGGAATCATGGCGCCGATTGTCCTGGCGAATCCGGGCATTCATCCGGAACTTCTCGTCGTGGCACTCGGCGCCGGGTCACTCGTTCTTTCCCATGTCAATGACGGCGGCTTCTGGATCGTGAAGGAATATCTGAACTTGAGTATTCCGGAAATGCTCAAGACCTGGACGGTGATGGAAACTGTGATCTCCGTGGTTGCATTGGTTTTTACTCTCCTGCTCAATTCCTTCCTTTAGAAATGACTCATGCTGATTTTTGACGCCCATCTCGATCTCGCCATGAATGCCCTGGAGTGGAATCGGGATCTTACTCAGTCGGTTGAAAAGATTCGGGCGCGGGAGAAAGGATTGACGGACAAAGTGGACCGGCAAAATGGCACAGTGGCCTTGCCGGATATGCGCCGCGGTGGCATCGGAATCTGCGTGGCGACCCAAATTGCCCGGTTTGTGAAAGAGAAGAATCCTTTGCCAGGCTGGCATAGCCCGGAGCAGGCCTGGGCCCAAACGCAAGGGCAGCTTTCGTGGTATCGCGCCATGGAAGAGGCAGGACAAATGCGGGCACTGACCGATCGCCCCTCGTTACAGCGCCACGTCCAGAATTGGTCGCCGTCTTCCGATGCCCCCATCGGATATATCCTCAGTCTCGAGGGAGCTGATTCGATGGTCACGCTCAAGCATCTCGAGCGTTCCTATCAACAAGGTTTGCGCGCTCTCGGTCCTGCTCACTATGGTCCGGGCACTTATGCCCAGGGAACAGATGCCTCTGGTGGTATGGGCCCACGTGGGCGGGAGCTTCTGCAGGAGATGGAGCGTCTGAACATTATTTTGGATGTGACACATCTCTGTGACGAAAGCTTCTGGGAAGCGATCGAACATTTCGACGGGCCTGTCTGGGCCAGCCACTCCAATTGTCGGGCCCTCACACCGCACAATCGGCAATTCAGCGACGAACAAATCAAAGTTCTCATCGAAAGAGGAGCAGTCATTGGGGGCGCGCTCGATGCCTGGATGATGATCCCAGACTGGATTCGGGGGAAAACAACCCCTCAGTCAACCGGGTTGAAACTCGAGCGAATCATCGATCATATCGATCATGTCTGCCAGCTTGCGGGTAACGCGAATCATTCCGGGATCGGTTCGGATTTGGATGGCGCCTTTGGCCGGGAGCAGTCGCCGGGCGACCTGGATACGATTGCGGACCTCGCCAGACTGCCGGAATTATTCGCTCAAAGAGGCTACAAACCCGCTGAAATCGAATCAATCATGTCCGGGAATTTCATTCGGTTCCTTGAGAAAGCCTGGAGCTAACATGGATGGTCAAGTAGTGCCTGGTTAGAGTATTTGATCATTTCCGGCATCTACGGCAGATTCCCACCTCAATGGCTCAATCATCGTCAACTCGCTCGACCGTGAACGGTCGGAGAGGCTTCGGGATAGCATTCATTTGTTTAGTGGGAGCATTGTTGCTGTTCTTTGCTCCCAGTCTCACGCCCGGCAAGGTGCTGTTTGCCAATGACGGGCCGCTGGGAGCCAATATGGCAGGAGCTGTCCAGCCGCCAGGTTCAATGAATGGAATCTGGTGGGACCTTAACTGGGTTGGAACTCCCGGTGGCTCTTACGTTCCGAGTTTTACATTTTTTATTCTTTGGCCCCTCGGCCCCGTCTTATTCGCCAAGTTTTATCCCCCGATCTGTCTTCTTTTTCTTGGATTCAGCGCATGGCTTTTCTTCCGGCAGATGCGCTGGAATCCCGCTGTGGCGTTGATCGCCGGCATTGCTGCCATGCTCAATATGAATGTTTTCTCCAATGTCTGTTGGGGATTGGGAACTCGCGCTCTTTGTCTCGGTTCAACTTTCCTGGGGCTGGCGGCTTTTGAGGCGAGCAAGCGGCACCGTTATCCGTGGTTGTTTCTCATCGCGGGTGGCCTCGCCGTCGGCATGGCCGTCTGTGAAGGCGCCGACAACGGCGCGATCTACAGTCTTTATTTGGCGGCTTACGTTGCATTTTCAATTTGGCAGGAAGGCGGAAAGTCTGCGGCAGCTGCCGGGAAAGCCATTGCCAGTGTGGCGGTGGTCGCAGCCTTCGCTGGCGTTCTGGCCGCCCAAAGCATTGGCTTCCTTGTGCCCACGGCCGTCAAAACCGTGAGCCATGCGCAAGTGACTCCCGAAACAAAAGAAGCCGACTGGAATTTTGCCACTCAATGGAGCCTCCCTCGCAAGGAGATTATCCGCGTGGCCATCCCGGGGATTTTTGGATACCGCATGGACACTCCCAACGGCGGTCAGTATTGGGGAGAAGTCGGTCAACAACCCGGCTGGGAGCAACATCATCAAGGATATCCTCGCTATTCCGGTTCGGGCGAATACGCAGGCATTATCGTTCTGCTGATCGCCGCATGGGCTGCGGCGCAGTCGTTTCGAGCGACGGGGAGCACCTATTCCGTTTCTGAACGTCGCGCGATCCAGTTCTGGCTGGTCGCTGCTTTTATTTCGGTGCTGTTCTCCTTCGGCCGGCACGCGCCCTTTTTCAAAATCATGTATTCGCTTCCGTACTTTTCAACGATTCGGAATCCCATCAAGTTCATGCACCCATTCCACCTGGCGCTGCTCGTCATGTTTGGTTACGGCCTCGAGGATTTGTTCCGACGCTTGACCGTTGCCAAACCGAGTGTGGGTGCGTCCATGGTTGGACAGCTTAAAACGTGGTGGAAAAGCACCGCGGGTTTCGAAAAGAAGTTTGCGGTCGCTCTCCTGGCCTTTTTCGCCGTGAGCGTATTCGGCTTTCTAATCTACTCTTCATTATCACGCGAAGTCTTCAAATACATGACCGCTCATGCCATCGGGGACTCCGAGGCCAATCAAATCATCGGCTTCAGCAAGGGTGAGATCGGGCTCTATTTGTTATTTCTGGCCGGTTCGACCGCTATTTTCCTGCTGATTGTGAGCGGAGCCTTTGCCGGTCCGAGAATGAAATGGGCGGCGATATTAATTGCCGTGCTCCTGGTGATTGATATGGCTCGAGCCAATGCTCCCTGGGTTCGTTATTACGATTATCGGCAGAAATATGCCAGCAATGCCGTAATCGATTTCCTGGCCAGCAAGGTATACGAGCATCGTGTCGCGACCCGCTTAACCCCCATGGGACAAGTCTATTTGTCGAACAATCAGATGTTTCCCGGTCTCATGAATGACTGGATGCAGCATCTTTTTCAGTATTACAACCTGCACAGCCTGGACATCATCCAATGGCCGCGCATGCCGGAGTTTGACCGCGCTTATCTGGACAAGTTTCGGCCCGTGAGCAACGAGGACCTCACCGGTCCCGGCAGGATTCTTCAACTCAGCAATACCCGTTTTCTTCTCGGGATGAAGGGGTTTTTACCCTTGCTCAATCAGAACGTCGATCCTGTTGGCCAGCCCTTTCGCGTTCACACAAGCTTTGACGTGGTTCCCAAGCCTGGAATCTCAGAGCCCAAAAACTTTGATGAGCTTACGGTCCAGACGAAACCAGAGGGACAGTACGCCCTGTTCGAATACACGCGTGCCTTGCCTCGTGCACTGTTGTTGTCGAAATGGCAGGTGAGTAGCAACGATCAGGCGGCGTTGAACCAATTGGCTGATCGCTCGTTTGATGCCAGCCAATTGGTAGTCGTGTCAGATCAGGTGTCGATGCCGCCTTCGCCCATTACGACGAACGCCTCAGGAACGGTTGAATTCACCAGCTACCAGCCCAAAAGCATTAAGCTTCATGCGAAGTCGGATGCAGCCTCTATCCTCCTTCTCAATGATCGGTACGATCCAGAGTGGAAAGTTTATATAGATGGTTCCCAGGGAAAACTCCTCCGCTGCAATTATATTATGAGGGGCGTCGCCTTGCCCGCCGGGGAGCATCGCGTCGAGTTTCGCTACGAACCAGCCCTTCATGGGCTTTACAGCACCCTGGCCGGCCTCGCGCTGGGCATTCTGCTCTGCTGCATTGTTCCGTTTATTCCGGAACGGGGCCGCGCTTCGACTCCCTCCGCCGGGAACCCGTGATTCGATGGGCCACCAGGAAACCTACCGCGAAAACGAAGCCTACGCCCAGTTCCTGGCCGGCTGGGATGAACAGTTCTATGCCAAATACGCGGACACCTTGCGTCCTGAGAAACCTGCCGGCCGCGCGTTAGACGTAGGGTGTGGAGTAGGACAGGTGGTGGGGCGGCTTCAGAGCGCAGGGTTCGAGGCCTTTGGCGTCGATGTTTCCCAGCCCAATATCGATCGCGCCAGCAAAGTATCGTCTCGTTGCCAACTTTATGATGGCCGGACACTTCCGTTTCCGGACCAGCATTTCGACAGCGTCGGAGCATTGAATGTTTTAGAGCATGTGGAAGCTCCCGAGGAATTTCTGCGCGAATTGGTCCGTGTCACGCGAATCGGCGGACGTCTCGTGATTTCCAGTCCGAATTTTTTTCGGGTTTTCGGTTTTCGCGATTACCACCCAAAAATGCGCGGCATCGGAAATAAATGGAGGAACTGGCGTCGGATTCAGGAAAAGCGAAAACAGATGCGAACGACTCCCGATCTGGTTCGCTTCGACCATATGACGCCGATTGTGAAGGAACCATTTACACCGGATGATGACGCCATCATCGCGACGAATCCTGTGGAAATGAAGTTCTTCCTCGAGCGCTTCGGCTGCGAGGTTGAACGAGTGCAATGCACTGACCGTTATGTGAATCGCCTCGTCGATGTCGCGCTAAACCTGACACCGACGCGTTATTTGATGTTCAACGCCTTTCTCGTGGCTCGCCGGGTCCGATAGCTATTCGCCCTTCAGGTATGCGAGCAAGTTCGCCATGTCCTGGCGGCTCATGTTCTTCTCCATCTCCTGCGGCATTAGTGAAAGGCCAGAGGAGGTGATCGTGGCGATATTCGTTCGCCAGATGATTTGTTCCTGATTGAGGGCTCCGCGCAACGTAATGGAATCCGGAGTTTCTGCAGCGATGATCCCCGAGAAAGAGTCATGCGATTTTGTATCCACCAGATAATTCACAAAAGAAGGCATGATCTCGTATTCCGGAACAATGACGTGCAGCAGAATCGTTTCCTTTGATTGATTTCGCATGCCGAAAAGGTCCGGGCCGACGGGCATACCGTCGCGGTCGAGGCGATGACAAATGGAGCATTGCTTTAGGAACACTTCTCGGCCGCGGCCCGCGTCCGGCTTGAGTGACAAGACTGACTTCCAATCCTCAAAAACCTTCATGCGGTCGTCGGACCCGAACTTCTGGAACAGGGATACTGCCCTTGCGGAAACCTGTGAGTTCTTGTTCTGCAGCAATTGCCGGCGCCGAACGGTACTGACGCCTGACCGTGGGACACGCTCTGTTTCGAGAGCTTCCAGGAACATCAGAGACAGCGAAGGTTTTGCCACCATGGTCTCGACGAGCGTTTCCCGCACAGCGGGCGTGTAATGCTGCCACCGATTTGATTCGAGCAACCGCGCGGCATGCGTGCTGTCCGCCAGCGCCAGGTAAGCTCGCACGGCTGCCACTTGAACTGCAGGAGGCTGGGGTGAGCCCAGAATCGCAAGGATAAGAGAGTCACTTTGATCAAGCCCGAGCCGCCCCACCAGATCGATGGCTGCCTGCCGAAGTTCCACCGGGGCCGAGGCGTTCAGCGATAATTCGCCGGCTTTCTTTTCCAACACCGCGATTCTTTCCGATCGAAGACTTCCGCTGTCGACTTTGCTCGATTGGACGTAACCATCGAGTGCCGCTACTTGCCATCCTGCGTCGCCGGATTTCCCGAGCAAAGCTTCGAGCGTGGTGGTCCATTCGTTTGAGATAGTGCCCAGGATACGGCCGAGATCCTGCATCATGCTGATCACACCCGGTTCGCTGGACGCTGCACCGTCAACCAATCTCCGTGTATAACGCCTTGCGAATTCGACTTCGTGACCCGTCGCAGAGTTCAGTACAGCAGCGCGCGTCCACTTGTCAGGACTTTCTCTGCTCGCGATGGAAACGAGTGCCGAAATGAAGCCGTCCTGCCGAAGATTGGCCAGCGTCAGCGCGCATTGAAAACGAACTCGGGGACTTGGATCGTCTGCCACGCGCAAAATCTGGTTCTGCAGGTTCGAGGATTGGTTCAGCCGTGATTCCGCAAGCTGCAGGGCATTTTCCCGGACGCCTGCTTCGGTATCGGACAGGGCCTTGCTCAACGTGCTCTCATTCAGGGCTGACCGGAAGTTCAAGATATTTAATGCGAGGATCCGTCCGTCCGCGGATGACTTTCGCGCTCCTGTGATAGCTTCTCGCAATAGCGGTGAGATTTCGGCATCACCCTTCTCGATTAGCAATCGATGAGCGATGTCGCGATGCCAGCCGTTGGGATGGCTTAAATCGGCAACAAGCTCGGCCGTTGTTTTTCCGGCAGATGTCGGCAACTTCTTCATCCCAGCATTGGATTTCGAAGAGAGGCGATAAATTCTTCCTTTGTCTTTTCCGGCATCAAAATTTGTGTGCTTCGCCACCTCTCCGGGCAGGTAGGTGGGGTGTTCGATGGTTTTCCGATACATGTCGCAGATGTAAAGCGCGCCGTCCGGGCCGATGCAAAGAAAGACCGGCCGGAACCAATCATCTGTCGAAGCGACCATCTCCCGTTTCTCGTTGATGCGACGAGCGGCAAAGGTTGCTCCCACCGGGATCAATTGATCGCGATGTACAAGGTTTCCGGTCGGGTCGCAGGCGAAGACATTGCCATAATAATCCTGCGGTAACGCGGTGCCGCGGTAAATGGTCACGCCGCAAGCCGCCGTGAAGGTTCCCGCGTGCGAATCTGCCGTGGTGATGTTGTGGCTAATCGGGTAAATCGCGGCGGCCGTTCCATGCCCTGGCAGCGGCTCTGCCAGCATCGTTTCAGGCACATTCTGCACGGTTTCACTGAATGGAAAGGCCGGATGGCGATTCAGGTATTTTGATGACATTACCACGTGCTGCACGTGCACGCGGTTCATGCAAATGAATCGGTGGCCATCATCATCGAAGCTCATCCCGAATTGCGCTTTTCCATCCACCGGCTCGAACTCCCACGTATCGGGACGGAATCGCAAATCACTTTTTACGATAACGACGTTTGTGGATCCGGGCCGATGGATCTTTCCGCCGGTCAACCCACTGGTCACGTAGATCCAACTGTCGGGACCGAGGGTTGGATGGCTGACACGAAGCTGCGTCGTATTGCTGTCGTCAAAGCCGGTGAGAACGATTTCGCGCCGATCGGCTTTTCCGTCACCGTCCGTATCTTTGAGGTAAAGAATGTCGGGCGCGCACGTAATCAGCACGCCACCGCGCCACGGCATGATTCCGTTGGGAAACGTTAGCCCCTCGGCAAAGACAGTGCGTTTATCGAACCGCCCATCCCGATCAGTGTCTTCCAGAAGCGCGATGATTCCTGCGGGAGGCTGGCCTTTTCCCGGGCCGGTTGGGTAGCCGCGGTTCTCCACCACGTAAAGCCGGGCAGCCTCGTCAAAGGCCATCGCCACCGGATCAACGACCATCGGTTCCGCTGCCACCAGGTCGATTTGCAGTCCAGGCTCGCATTGAAAGGAGGCCAAAGCCTCCAGCGGACTGAGGCCACGTTCGCTTTGGGCCACCGCCAGCGGCCCGCAGGAAAAGATCGCAAGTGCGAGCAATGGAATCAGCCGGTTCACGCGCGTGAATGATTGAGTGGCCTCCTCGGAAAAGCGAGACGGTTATGATTTTCCAGTCATCGGCAGTCCTTTTGCCTTGATTGACGCGACCGCGGCCTGTGATAGTATCTGTTAACTCATGTCGTGTACTCAGCGTTTGGCGTGGTTCGTCGTCGCGCTCACCCTCGGGTGCGCGAACGGACCTGCTGTCGCTGCCACCGATGCGCCCGCCCTCCCTGCAGAGACGATTGTGCGCAAGATGGTTGAACGCGCCCAGGGGATCCAAAGCGCCAATAAACAGGCCGGCTATTCCTACACCAAATTTGCTGTCACTGAGGAATTTAACGGCAAAGGGCAGCTGAAGGAAAAAAAGGAAAAGCTGCTCCAATTTGAATCCGGCTATGGCCGTTTGAGCCAGTTGAAACTGAATGGGCGCGCGCTCACTGGCTCCGAATTTCGCAAACAGGAACAGGAAGCGCTGGAAGCCCGGCAACAGGCTACTGATTCCAAAACGAGCAAACGTGATGATAACTGGGAGCGGTACATCACACCGGAACTGATCTCGAAGTACCGGTTCAACCTCGTCGGACATGAGATGGTCAATGGCCGAGAGGCTTATGTGATTGGCTTTGAGCCGCGCAGTTCCACGCTCCCCGTGAATCGCCTCATCGACCGTTTAACCAACCGGTTGGGGGGCAAGGTTTGGGTGGATGAACAGGATTTTGAGATTGCTCGCGCGCAGGTCGCCTTACGAGGCGAAGTCACGCTCTGGGGCGGCGTCCTCGGCAATCTGAAGAAGTGCAATTTCACCGTTGAACGAACGCGCGTGGACGAGAACGTTTGGTTCAACAGCACCACCAACGGTGAATTTGAGGGGCGAAAATTACTCGAGCCGACTCACATTCGCACTCGATCAGAATCTTCCAATTTCAAGAAGACCGAACCGCGCTCCAGGTCTTAAGCGCGATACCGGTCGCTCATTTCGACGCGACACGGCGCGAGATGTATTCGCGCACCAATTTTATTTTTGATTTTCCCGCCAGTTGGATCGCGCGTCCTGGCTCTTTCGGGACCATGGGTTCGACGGCATACCAGATCATCAGTGGCAGGTTCTTATCTTCACTATCTTCGGCGTGCTGCAGCAAACCTTCGGCGATCTGCCAGCGGTCTTTCAATTCGATCCGTTGCAAGGCGGAGGCGAGAGACAAACGAACCATGGGGGATCGGTCGCTCTGGGCCAGCGCGGCAAATTTTTCGAGAACGGCGGCTGACGCGTTTTTATTCTCAACGAGAAGCTGGATGGCCCACCAGCGGACATATTCGCTCGGGTTTTCAACCGTCTTGAGCAAGGACGGTTCGTTCATGTCACCGATCGCATGGAGGGCCCAAATGGCGCGCAATTGATGAGGAACTGAAGCGTCCTTTTCCAGAATCTCGTGGAGCCGATTATTGGCGTCCTTTGTCAGTTTTCCCGCAGCTGCTCTTTCCTGCAAGAGCCGGCGGGCATGGCGCACGAACCATTCATTGCTATGCACCTGCATCTTCACGAGTTCCAGGTCACTGAGCGACTGCAAATTCAGGTTGGCTGATGGTTTGGGCGTGCCGTATACAACTTTATAGATTCGTCCACTGGCTCGGTACGATCCATCACTGTCATGGCACTCGCCGAAATCATTCCAATCCGAAAAGAAAACGCCTCCATCCGGGCCTGAGTGAATCGAGATTGCGCGAAACCATGGATCGTTGGCCATGAGGAAGTTATTGCCATGCTTTCCCGCGTAACCGGAACCCTGCCGCTGGAGTTCGTCGTAGAGCAGGCGATTTCCGTGAGTATTGGCCATCATGATCCGGTGGCGATATGCCTCGGGCCAATTATCTCCCTGGTAAATCATGGCGCCGACGTGCGAATGCCCGCCGCCCAATTGGTCATGTTCGCCCTTGCCTCCTCGCGATTTGGTCCAATCGCCACCGGCGAAATGTTTGTGGTCCGAACACGACTCCATGAGTCCGTAGAGGTAAGGATTGAAGTCTTCGCCGAACATCCGTTGGTAATGCGCCCCGGGGATCAGATGCCAGAGATGGCCGATGACATTGTTTGAGAAGAAAGCCTGGCCGTTTTCGTCCCAATCCAGGCCCCATGGGTTGGTGGTTCCGTTGACGACAACTTCGAATGCGTGGGTGATCGGATGATAACGCCAGATGGAACAGTTCAACTTGATCCGCTCTCGATCCGGCGTTCCAGGACGGCCTACCAGCGATGAGGTGGTGATTCCATGGCGGCCATAAAGCCAGCCATCCGGTCCCCAGACCAAGCCATTTACGAGATTGTGCCCTGCGTTGAGGGTAAAACCGTCCAGCTGCGCGACGGCTGGTCCATCTGGAACATCGTCTCCATCGGCGTCGGGTATGAAAAGGAGGTGAGGTGACGACGTTACCCAAACACCACCAAATCCAAGGGTGATGCCGCTGAGACGATAGCCTTTGTCGAAAAAAACCTTTCGCTCGTCAAACTTTCCGTCTCCATCCTTATCGGTGAATATCAGGATCCGATCGCGATTTACGTTTTTGAAATCGGGATAGGAGAAGCACTCGACCACCCAGAGCCGGCCTCGGTCATCAAAATCGAAGGCGATCGGCTGCATGACGTTCGGCTCTCCGGCGAACAAGGAGGCGGAGAATCCTGCCGGAAGAGACATTTTCTTCAGGGCTTCGAGGGGAGGGATCGGTTTGTCGTTCGGATTCTGGGTGACGACGACTCCCGGAGGAAGGCCGGGAGGTTCAGATGCCGTGGCAAATGCCACTCCGATTAAAACGAGGGCGCCCGTCCAGATTCCAGGGCATGGAATTCGCGCGAAATAAAAGCGGCTCATTTGCTGAGATTAAATGACCAAAGTGGGATGGCTTTTATTCGGATCGATTCCAAGATCTTTCACCGCCTGTGCCAGGACCTTCTTCTCGAGAGCGCCACTTTTGACGAGTGCAGTGAGTGTGCCAAAGACCACCATGCTTTCATCAATCTCGAAAAAGCGCCTTAGATTCTCGCGCGTATCGCTTCTGCCAAAACCGTCGGTGCCCAGCACGGTCAAGCCTCCGGGGACCCAGGGAGCGATCTGTTCCGGAACGATTTTCATAAAATCCGAAACGGCGACGAACGGTCCCTTTTCCTTTTCGAGCAAGGTCTCGAGATAGGATTTCTTCGGCGCCTCCGTGGGATGGAGCATGTTCCAGCGGCTGGTGTTGAGCGCGTCATGGCGGAGCCGCTTGTAGTTGGTGGCGCTCCAGACGTCGGCGGAAACGTTGTATTTCTCGGCGAGGATCTCCTGCGCGCGCAACGCGCTTTGGATAATGGAACCGCTTCCGAAGATATGCGCCTTGTGTTTCTTGCTTCCGGGTCCGGATTTAAAGCGGTAGAGGCCGCTCAAGATGCCTTCCTCGACTCCCTCGGGCATGGCGGGCATCGGGATTTCCTCGTTATAAAGGGTGATGTAATAGAAAATGTTTTCTCCATCCTGATACATCCGTTTCATCCCGTTCTGGATGATGACGGTGAGCTCATACCCAAACGCCGGATCGTAGGTCATCAGGTTCGGAATGGTGCTCGCGAGCAGCAGGCTGTGCCCATCTTCGTGCTGGAGTCCTTCGCCATTGAGAGTGGTGCGTCCCGCAGTGGCGCCGAGCAGGAAACCTTTGGCCATGATATCTCCCGCCAGCCACATCTGGTCGCCCACGCGCTGGAACCCGAACATGGAGTAATAAATGTAGAAGGGAATCATGTGGACGCCATGCGTGGCATAGGCGGTGCCAGCGGCGGTAAACGAAGCCATGGATCCAGCCTCATTGATTCCTTCCTCGAGAATCTGGCCGTCTTTTGCCTCGTGATAATAGAGCGTCGACTCGCTATCGACCGGTTCATAGAGCTGCCCCTTGGGCGAGTAGATACCGATTTCGCGGAAGAGCCCGTCCATGCCAAAGGTTCGCGCCTCATCCGGAATGATTGGCACCACGCGCGTTCCAATGTCTTTATTGCGCAAGAGCCGGCTCAGCATCAGCACGAACACCTTGGTGGTGGAAGCAGCTGCGCCACCTTTGAGAAAGGTGGCAAAGTCGCCCAGGGCCGGAATCTTTGGAGCGACCGCCTTGACGGTGCGCTTCGGCAAAAACCCACCCAGCGCCTTGCGTCGTTCGAGCAGGTAGCGAGATTCGGGACTGTCCGCGGCGGGTCGATAGAACGGGGTCTCGGCGATGTCTTCGTCGCTGATCGGGATATTGAAGCGGGCTCGAAACTCTCGCAGTTCTTTCTCGTTCAGCTTCTTTTGTTGATGCGTGATGTTGCGTCCTTCGCCGGCTTCACCGAGGCCGTACCCCTTCACGGTTTTGGCCAGGATAACGGTCGGTTGTCCCTTGTGCTCCATCGCTGCCTTGTAGGCTGCGTAAACTTTGCGCGAATCGTGTCCACCCCGGTACATTTTGCGGAGCCGATCGTCGGTGAGATGATTCACCATCTCGAGCAAGCGCGGGTCGGTGCCAAAGAAATGCTTGCGAATGTAGCTGCCTGGCTCGACGGAATATTTTTGAAATTCACCATCGACGGTTTCCTCCATGCGCTTGAGAAGAAGCCCGTGGTCATCTTTCTTGAGCAACTCGTCCCAATCGGTTCCCCAAATGACCTTGATGACATTCCAACCCGCACCGCGAAAGACGCCTTCCAGTTCCTGAATGATCTTTCCGTTGCCGCGAACGGGTCCATCGAGACGCTGGAGGTTGCAGTTGATGACCCAAACCAAATTGTCGAGATTTTCGCGCGCGGGGAGCGTCAGTTCGCCGAGCGATTCGGGTTCATCGCATTCACCATCGCCGACGAAGCACCAGACTTTGGGCTCCCGTTTCCATTCGACGAGCTTTCGCGCCTGGAGGTATCGATTGAAGCGGGCCTGGTAGATCGAATTGATTGGCCCCAGTCCCATGGAGACCGTCGGAAACTGCCAGAAGTCGGGCATCAAATAAGGGTGCGGATACGAGGACAAGCCACCGCCTTCGGCAAGTTCCTGCCGGAAATTATGGAGGTGGCGATCGTCGAGACGTCGTTCCAGGTAAGCGCGCGCATAGTTACCGGGCGTGGCGTGGCCCTGAAAGTAAATGATGTCGGCCGGGCCGCCGTCGTCATCGCCGCGGAAGAAATGGTTATAGGCTACCTCGTAGAGAGTGGCGCTGGAGGCGTAAGTGGAGATATGGCCGCCCAGGCCGCTATGTTTGCGATTGGCGTTAACGACCATCGCCATGGCATTCCAGCGAATGAAGCTTTTGATGCGAGTCTCGATCTGCCAATCGCCGGGGTAGGGGGGTTCCTTCTCGGCAGGGATGGTGTTTACATACGGCGTGTTCGTGGTGGGTGGCACCTTGATTCCGGCCTGGCGCAATCGATCGACCAGATTGTCGACGAAGTAAGGAGCGCGTCCCGAACCCTGGTTGCGCAAGGCATATTCAATGACAAACTCCATTGCATCGAGCCACTTGCGCGTATCCTCGCCATTGTGAGATGCCTTGGCTTGATCCTCCGACTCCGGGTCTTCACGGGGGCGTGAAACTGCGTTTTTCTTCGGACCCGATTTCGCTTTAGCAATCACCCTTACAATGTTAAACGACTCCGCCAGAATGCCAAGCGCCGTCACAACCAGAACCGTGCTTTCGGCTGTAACATTGGGAGCAGGCTTGACAGCAGATGAGATTTATTGATGCCACGTTAGAGAGTCCCGCCGCGAATCTGGCTTGTGATGAGGCGTTTTTGGATTGGTGCGAAGCCGGTCACGCCGAAGGGATCCTGCGGTTCTGGGAATCTCCAACCCATTTTGTGACGCTGGGGTATGCGAATAAGGCGGATTCCGAGGTTTATTTAGATCGGTGTGAACTGGACGGTATCCCGGTGCTGCGCCGTTGCTCGGGGGGAGGAACGGTTCTGCAAGGCCCTGGTTGCCTGAACTATTCGCTGGTTCTCCCGATCGATGGCTCGCTCGAGGGTATTACCGAATCAAATTGCTTTGTGATGCAGCGCGTTCGCGACGGCATCCAGGAACTCGTGAAGGAGCCCGTTGAAATTCGCGGACACACCGATCTCGCGCTCAACAATTTGAAGTTCTCCGGCAACGCTCAGCGACGCCGTAAAAGGTTCCTGCTGTTTCACGGTAGTTTCCTGCTGAACTTCGACCTCCCGTTAATCGATCGGCTGCTGAAGTTTCCTTCCCGGGAGCCCAACTACCGTGAAGGCAGATCCCATCACGAGTTCCTCACTCTTTTGAAAGCCTCGGCCGAGCAGGTCAAGAACCGGCTCAGAATCCATTGGCTTGCAGATCGTGTGCTTGATCCAGTCCCGAGGGCAGAGATCCAAAGGCTGGTGGAAACTCGCTATAGCCAGCCGGAATGGAATCTCAAATGGTAACTTGCTGGGAATTCTTCGGCAGGCGAAAGGGCCATTCTATTTCAGGAAACCGATGAGCGCCCTGGCAGTCGCATCGCCGTCATGTGTCAGCGCGATGACTTCGGAAATGTGATTTTCCTTTGGGGTAAAATGCAGCGCGGCCGCCACGCCTGCTTCTTTGAGTTCACGATAGAAACGGCGTGCCTGACCGGCGAGAGGCACGTAATCCCACTGACAATAGGTGACAAGAAATGGAGGGGTCGACTTTGAGTTGGTGATATGAAAGAGCGGTGACGCAGCCCGGCGCGCCACATCATTCGTGCTGAAGACCGAGGCTGCGACCGTGTCGGCCATGGTGAGGTCAAAGACGCCGCTGAGCGTGACCACACCGCGAATGTTGGTGCTTCCCAGATCCTGTTTCTTCAAAAACTGATCGTCCAACGCCAGCAAAGCTGCCATGTGCCCCCCAGCGGAGTGGCCACCAATGTAGATCCTGTTCGTATCACCGCCGTACTCGCCGATATGTCGCGCAACCCACGCGAACGCGGCGGCTCCGTCCTCAACCTGCGCGGGATGTTTATTCTTCGGAGCAAGCCGGTAGCTTGGAATGGCTGTGGCTATTCCCGCGGCGGCCAGGCGATAACCGAGAGCTGGATATTGTGAGCGATCGCCATTCTTCCACGCGCCACCGTGAAAGAAGATAAACACCGGAGTCGATTGCTTGCCGCGCGGCAAATAGAGATCGAGCTGATGTTTATGCTCTTGTTCCTCAGGACCCTGGACATAGACGACGTCCTTTTTCACGTCGACGGGAGCATTCGCATCGAACGAGGGAATCGGCAGGGAGGCGAGCGACGGCTTCTCGAGGTAGACCGGGTTTGAATAGACCCAGGGCCGTTCTTCGCCTGCGACCGTCAGCCAGGCTTCCAGTCGATAGGCGCCGGCATCCTTGGTGGCAAACGTCAGGTTCGTTCCGTTGGTTTCGTAGACGACGCTGCCGTTGTGAATCAGTTTCAGCTTTGCTTGGAGCGGCGTGAATCCAATCAGCCTGGTGTTGTTCCACATCAAGGCTGAATCGCCCATCGGGAACACGCCGAGATTATTCTGTGCCGCAAAGGCGAACCCGGTGGGATCGCAGAGCCAGTCATGAGAGACGTAGGCATGTCCGGCCCGCAAGGCGCTCCTGATTTCGCTCTCAGTCAATTCGTTCGCGAGGATATGCGTAGTTAGATTTCGAAAACTGACTTCGTACGGATCGAAAGTGATTCCCTGAAAGATCTGGTTCTGATGAGCGTCATTGGCTCCGATGCCGGCAAAGTGGCGTTTGGCGATCGCTTTGTCCCAGACGGCGAATATCTCCGGATGATAGTCGGTTCCCGCGGCGAAGATCTCATCGGGATACGACCGGAAAAGTTCGACGAATTTCTTCCAGGCGACCGGGTCCTGGGCAGTGGTGCTCAGGAATTTCTCGATGCTGCGGTCAAGTTTTGCGTCCGTGTGGCGATTACAGATCTCGAGTCCGATATAGCCGTTCAAAGGAGCATCGTAACGCTCCTCCACGTGCGAGAGGAACTGCAGTTCTCCATCATGGGTGCCGTTGGCCTCGGAGGGCGGAAACCGCAACAGATGTTGGTCACCTATCTCGGCGCCAGCCAGGAAAAGGACGCCGTCGCGCAAGCCGTTCCAGGTTTCCGGCCTGGGTCCCTGGTGATCGCTGAGCATGACGACCTGGACGCCGGTCTTTTTGGCTGCGGCAAGGACCTCGGCTCGCGTGCCCTTCGTGTGGTCCGCATCCTCCGCGTGAACGTGGAGAACGGCTCGAAAATCGTGGGCAAAGACTCCAAAATCGGGCAAGGGACGGCGGTCTCGCGCAAATCGCAACCGGTCGTCGTGAGCTGCTTTGAGCCTATCCGGTTCAAGGCGTTCGACCGGCGTAAGCTTCGGCTGGGATTTGTTTGTGTTCGAAGCTGAATCGGTTGCGCCGCGAGTTACTGAGGCGGTGAGAAGTGATGCCAGCAAGACGTGGATCGTCCGGCTGCGCAGAACCAATAAGATGCCGCGGGTCACTGCCGTAATATAGTCGGGTTCCCTGCGCCATGCGAGCCGGTTTAACCCCGGGGGGGGTGCCGGCTCGTTTCGGCACGGAAAAACTTTTTTAACCGCTACAGACCGCTACAGACCGCGACAGACCGCGACGGCCCTGGGCTCTTCGTTGTTCGTGGTTCGTTGCTGGCTGAACCTGGGCGGAGTCAGGACATCGGCAGCACCGGATCAAGAACACGGTTATTCTCACGTGTCCGGTTGTTACACCTCGTTGCACCCAATTGCAGAGACTTGCACCAAGCACTGAGGTTTTATTGTGCGGGGCCATCGTACCTTCCTTCTCCATTAATAAAGATCGTTCGAGCAGACCCGTGCCCTGGCGGCCAAAGCCAGAGCACGGGACCGCTGGCGCGGATCTCGCGAACGCAGAACTAATATGTCAAAGATCGGTCCGTTCCAGCCAGTGCTGGGACGGCATAAACTATCGTGGAGGGAAAATCCCTCACTACCTGATAACAAATACAGTATAATGGGATCGAGGGCAAGGATTTTTTTCTGCGGTCGTCTAGACCAGGCAAGCTTTAAAAAGGTAGGACCTTTCGACGCCAGCACGCGTGGAATGGACGCCTGGTTTGCCCCTTCAGGGCGAAGGTGAATAGAGGAGTCATTGGTTCCGAGGGCGGTGCCCTCGGCTACTATGGTTTGGGCCTTCGGCCTGTATGAGAGTGGAACGCCTCAAGGCGTCACTCCAACGATTCGATGGTCAGGCGGGTTTGTTTTTTGCTCCGTTGGGAGGAAAGAGTTTTTCCATTCGCCTTTTCATTTCGTCCGGTGAGACATCCTCGATGTGAGTGAGGAGGGTCCATTTGTGACCAAATGGGTCGGTGAGCGATCCGGCACGGTCGCCCCAGAATTTATCGGAGACAGGCTCTTTCACGGAAGCACCGGCTTTGATGGCACGGTCAAATGCCTGGTCCACATTCTCCACGTAAAGCGCCATTCCAACGGGTGAACCGTTGAGGGATTGAGGGGATTTATTCCCATGCTCCGGGAATTCGTCGGCGAGCATAAAAATGGAATTGCCGATCACCAGTTCGGAATGACCAATCTTATCTCCCATCGGCAAGCGATAGCGCTCCTGCGCTCCGAATGCTTTTTTGTAAAACTCGATGGCTTGAGCGCCATTTTTTACACTCAGGTAAGGAGTAATAGTATGGAAGCCGTCCGGGATTGGTTTCGCTTTAGTTGTCATAGTCTCAATCGGGCCAGATTTGAACGCACCTGGCCGAACTTCTGCCGGAAGCGTCGGCTCGTCAAGCGGTGAGGGGAGGGGAGATCAGCGAATGAGTAAGATCAGGGTTATGAGTATGATGAGGGGCATGTTGACGGGATATGGATGGAAGTGTCCGGGGTGAGACCGTATTGTCGGATTAGGCATATGAATGGAGATCGCATGATTCAGGGGTTACGAACTGTCATTTATCACGTGGCCGATTTGGCGAAGGCCAAGGAGTGGTACACACAGGTGCTGGAGCAGGCGCCGTACTTCGATCAACCGTTCTACGTCGGTTATTCGGTGGGTGGATTTGAATTGGGCCTGATTCCCGATGGCACTTCTGGTCCTGGTGGAACGGTTGCATATTGGGGGGTGTCAAACGCTGATGCAGCCGTGCAGCGTCTTCAAACATTAGGCGGTATTGTGACCGAGGGGGTGAAGGATGTCGGTGAAGGGATCCGCGTGGCTACAGTGACCGACCCATTTGGGAATCCGTTTGGAGTGATCGAGAACCCCCATTTTTCGACGGAAAGAGTTCAATAGGTCCGAAGACTGATCGGATGCGAAATGCTCCCGTTCAGATATCTATTTCGAAGTGCCAGCCAATACCGTGTTCTGCGGCGGCATTCAAGATGCGCTCATACTGGCGCAGATCCTCCGTCACTCCGTCGGTGCGGGCTGTCGGGTGCGCCAGCAGGGCTCGGACGGTGGCCAGGCCTTCCTGTGCCGTGAACTGCTGAAGCGGTGGCAGTTCGATGGCATTCTCGCCGTCCAGGAACTCGGCCAGCTGTTCCGGATCTGCACTGAAGAATTCCGAGAGGGGACGAACACCGAGCTGGCGCGCCGCATCGTCGAGAGCCTCCATCTCACGTGAGATGCTCTTGCCATCCATGCGGGTATCGACGCCGTCGATCTGTCGTTCGAGAACGATGAAGTATGCGGCTCCCATCTTTGCAATCCATTCAGCGTAGTTTCACGGGGCCAGCGCATGACTGGCAGCAAGGGACCTGGTCCTGGCAACAATTTGCTGCTGCGTGACGGCAGATTCCGGACCGCTCACTTACCATCGTCTGCTCCAATCACTGGCAGGGTTCAGGGCAAAGCGACTCGCAAGAAAAGGATCTCCCCGGAATCCGAAACATCGTCAAAGAGAAACTGGCCGTTCGTATCACTATTAGCGGTTCCAATATCTATCCAGTGGACCAGATCGGAGGATGCCTGGATCGTATAGGTGACATCCCCGTCTCCGCTGCCGCTGATTTGAGGACGATTGTTGGCTCGACGCACGGAAGTGATCCGGATCGGAGAGGCGCGGCGAACGGTGAGGCTGCCGGTTTGGACGGTCACATTATACTTGCCAAGTTTCCCATCGGGATCGTGGAGCACGGGCATGATGGGATAGATTCCAGGGGGGCTCGATTCCGCGGCCCTGGTTGTGTAAGTGGCGGTAATATTGTCGCCTTCCGTGAGGCCCGTGATAATTCCGGTGAGGGTGGGGTTTCGAGCCCGGAAGGCGCGGGCCTTATCATCAGCTGTGACTGTCAAATTTGTCCTGTTCGTGGCAGGTCCGGGCAGCAGGTTTCCGATACCCGGATCGGGCGTTAATGTGACCGTGAGGGTGCCGTATCGAACGGTTAGCCTATAATTGTCCAGCTTGCTGTCGGGATCGTTCAACTCGGGAACAATGGGATAGTCGCCGGGCAAACTGAGGAGCTCGGCAGTCGTGCTGTAGGTTGCCGTAATGTCGTCGTGATTCTGGACGCCAACGACAGTCCCGGTAAGGGGTGGATTTGGTAGTGCGACTGCCCGGGTCTTGTTGTCTGCGGTGACGGTTAATAATGCGGTGGTCACGGTCAATGTCCCGCTTTGAAATTCGATGACGTAATTTGGCGCTGACTGGCCGTCGGCAAAAATCGGGTAGGATCCCGGTGGACTTTCGATGGTAGCAGGACTGAACCCGTTTAAGTCTCCCGTTACGAGGTCCGAGCCCTCGCCGTTCACAAATCCGGAATAGGTGACCGTGAAAACCGGGTTGGTCTGTCCGTAAGCGCGGGTTTTATCATCGGCCTGCCCAACCAAGGGCGCCGGATTCACCGTAAGCGTCCCGTTGTGAACGGTCACATCATAGTGAAGCAGTTTTCCGTCGGGATCGTCGATCACGGCCTCGATCGTATAGGTTCCTGTCGGGCTTCCCGGCAGGGCTGGTGACCGGTAGCTCACCGTGATGTTGTCCCCGTTCTGAATGCCGGTGACGGTTCCTGAGAATGCGGGGTTGGCGGCGCCGTAAAGACGCGTGGCATTATCCACGTGGATCACGAGTTCAAGGTTAGTGACTGTGAGTATTCCTGGCTGGAATTCGATGTCGTAATTGGGTGCGCTTTGCCCGTTTACGATAATTGGGTACGTTCCGGGAGGGCTATCGACGTCAGCGGAGGTGAATCCTGACAATGTGCCTGTGACAATGCTGCTGTCCTCTCCATTGACGAAATCAGTATAGGTGACCGTAAACGGAGGGTTGCTTTCCCCGGCTCGACGGCTCTTATCATCGGCCTTACCGATTAATCCCGCAGGATAGATGGTGAGAAGCCCATCCTGAACAGTGAGGGTATAATTAACCAACCTACGGCCCCAATCCATCACGGTCGGTGTGATGGCGTAAGTACCCAGCGTGTTCGTCGGTGTGGCCGGTGTCGAATAAAGCGCGGTGATGATATCGCCGTTGCGAATTCCAGTGATATTGCCTGTAAATCGGGGATTGGCTGCGCCGTAGGATCGGGATTGGTCATCTGCCCTGACTTCCAGAGGGGTCGGAGTGATCGTCAATGTCCCGCCATTTGTGACCACCGTATAGTTGGTCAATCTCCCTTGCGGATCGGAAAAAACGGGCACAATCCGATACTGACCGATCCAATCGGATTGCTTCGCGGCGCTGACGAACGTGGCGGTGATTTCATCTCCGCTTTGGAGGCCGATCAAGCGCCCGGTAAAAGTCGGATTTTGGCTTCCATAGCGACGACTTGCATCATCGACTTCGATAGTTAAAGTGTTCGCGCTGTTCAGGTTGCTCTCACTTGTAACCGCTGGATTGAATCGGCTAAAGAACCCGGAAAATGGAAACGGCCGGGAGAGCTGCCGTCCGAGGTGCCGCAGCGCGACCATGGGATGGTCATCATGAGGAGTCACCGTCTTTACCCAGCCAGTGGTTTGGAAGTGCTGGCCTTCCAAGGCTTGTGTGAACGAATAGGTCGGCACGTCGGCAGCGCGGGCAGTTTCCGAAAGGGCCGGCAGGTAAGCAATGGCCAGCGCGACCATGAGGAGAGCCACGAGTAAGTTCCGTGCGAGAAGACCTGAGCGGCTATGCGAGGCAAGGCCTCCGGCGGCGTTTCCGAAGAAACGAGGGCTTGAACATTTCATTGGAACTACACTCCTGGACTAACAGCAAAGGGGAACATTACTTACTTCGGAGAAGACTGACGAAGGATCGGTGGTATCTATTCGTCGTTCCTGGGGGACCAGGCAAAAAATCTTTTGGAGCGAGGGAGAGATCACATTCAGGCCACTTTGGTGGCACGGTCGAGTTTCCAGTGCTCCGGATACGCTTTGATTAAGTCCCTTAAATCTTCCTGATGGATCGGCTTGCCGAGGAACCTTCCAGCGCCGAGCGAATAAGCGGTGCGAATGCTTTCCAAATTATCGAGATCGCTTACGACAATTTTCAACAGGTGTTGGAAGGACTGGGACATCCCTAGGTAAGCGAGTATGTCAAAACCACTCGCTCGGGGCAACTTCAAATCGACGAAAAGCATCGATAATTCTTTCGAGTGGTCTGTGGAGGCATGCCGATCCTGATCTTTGAAGTAAGCCAATGCCCGGGCACCATCGGCAAAGCGGCGAATCGGATTGGCTACTCCTGCGGCGCGCAAGGCCCGCTCGAGCAACTCAGCATCGGTTTCCGAATCTTCGACGACTAAAATCTCCTGCATAACGCCTGGGCGATCCGTCGATTTGGCTTACCCCCCTGCAAATTCCGTGAAACATGGCGATCGTCTCGCCGTGCGAGTAAACACTTGAACCGGAGGAGTTTGACCCCCCATAGCGCGCTTGATCAGTAGGTTGTTACCCCATCTCGGTCGACCATCGCTGGGGTGAAGACCTACTCACACCCGGGGCAACACCCTACCAGACTTTGGGCCTGATTAATGAAAGCGCGCGTGTATGTCCGGGACTGTGTCGAAAGTGATCCTTCCATATTGGTGGAGATGGGCTCACCGCCGAGTGCCGGCGATTTGCTGGATAGCCGCACCTACGGACCGTGCGAAGTGATCGACGTAGTCTCCACTCCGACAGATCGTTCTCAGGATGCCCTGGTTATCCTGCAATTAAGAATGCCATCAGAATTGCGGTAGGCCGCCGGTTTTCAGTGGACCGGAGGGGCAACCAGGGTCTTCGAAGCTTGATGGCGAATACTGCTGAACCGGCAGCTCCTTCGTCACACTCGAGAGTTTCCTAAAGATGGGACGCGGTCCTGGGGCAATCGCACCGTAAAGGTCGTACCAATCCCCACATGACTGGAGACATCGATTCGTCCTCCGTGGGCTTCAACGATGGCCCGGGCGATAGCGAGACCGAGGCCGCTGCGACCATGAGAGGTCGTGCGCGCGGAATCACCCCGATAAAAACGATCGAAGATGTGCTTTAGGTCGACGGGTGCGATTCCGACGCCGGTGTCGGAAACGGTGAGTACGACGGTAGTGTATTCACACCGAGTCGTGACGCAGATTTCGCCCCCGTCCTTATTATAGTGAATAGCATTGCTCAGCAGGTTGGTAATCACTTGTGAAAGACGTTCTGAATCGCCGAGACACTCACTGACCCCAGGTTGCATCCGAATGGTGAGGCGACGTTCGGCGGCCAGGGGCCGGAGCAGTTCCACGCATTCGGCGATGACGCGATCGAGGTTGAAGGGGTCGGACTTCATCTTATCCAGTCCGGCATCGAGGCGAGCGAGTTCGAGCAAATTCTCAATGAGACGGCGCATGCGCTGGGCCGCGCGCTGACAGGCTTCCAGAGCACCACGATAATCGGCTGCCGGGCGTTCGCGCCCGAGGGCGGTTTGAGTTTGAGAGAGAATCACCGCCACAGGCGTTCGGAGCTCGTGTGAGGCATCGGCGGTGAAGCGTGTTTGTTGAGCAAACGAAGCTTCTAAACGAGAAAAAGTGGAGTTGAGAACGTCGGTCAGCCGGCCGAGCTCATTGTCCGTGCTCGCGTTATTGATTCGATGGGAAAGATCGCCGGCAGCAATCCGGGCAGCGGCCGCGCTAATGTCGTCGATTGGACGGATGGCGCGAGTGGCGACCCACCAGCCGCCGGCGAGGCCAAGCAAAAGAACGGCGGCGCCGAGACCGGTCATGGTGAATTTGAATCTTCGGAGCGCGGCGACCTCCGGCGCAATGGAACGTCCGACCAGCAGGCACTCGCCCGGTGGCGTGAAAGAGAAAGCCTCACGAAGATTGGAGCGTGATCGCGTTCCATGGAATCCGGACGAAACGGTGGTCAGATCCGGCATGGCCAGGTTGGTGGGCGCATTGGTGGAACGGTCGAGTTCGTGTCCGTCGCGACGCCAAACGACGTAATAGAAGGGAGCCGGGCCATCGCCGCCGAAGAGTCCCGCAAACCGGCCTGGCAACCGAAAACCACGGGGCATGGGCGGGTCGATCCGAGTATGAAGTTGACCCGAATCGGGGGCATTCGTCCTGTAAAGATTGCTATCAACAGCTGTGAAATCGTTGGTACGACGTTCGGGGGAAGAGCCCGATCCTGGCGGGAATCCGCTTTCCAGCACAGTGGGATCCGAAGCTTGGAATTCACGTGACTTGAAGTCGCG